>Ga0315547_1000013_pt1 | contig 290777 bp, 260 predicted proteins | sample SalMarSW160240MG_2_FD_202542 | JGI IMG/M metagenome (GOLD analysis project Ga0315547, IMG submission 202542) | Salt marsh sediment microbial communities from the Plum Island Ecosystem LTER, Massachusetts, United States - Salt Marsh Sediment SW1601-240 ... | reverse complement strand
GATTCGACCATGTAGCTGTCGGGCTGGATGCACTTACCGTATATGACTGGATGTAGCCTGAAGGGCCGTCCAAGGTAAACTCTACTTTGTCTGTTGATTTGAGCCCGCTCTTGGTCAGGGTTATCTTACCCAGTTGTTTGTTAACCGCACAAACATCATATGTTTTATCTTGTGATGTATATACTACTATATCATTCATTTTTTTATATCCGCTGGGAACATGTGTTTCTTTAATCCAGTAAGTTCCATAGGCAGAAAGATTCCATGTAACTATTCCATCACCATAAAGTTTCTTCTCAGAGTCAACAGGATTATACTCATTGTTAGGACCATAAAGTGTAAAACCGGCATATTCTCCTGGGGGTAAGCCCGTTAATCCACTCTTATGAAGCTTTATAGTTGGGTGACAGTCGGTAAATCCAAGTATTTCCAATATATTACCATCGGAGTCCATTATATTAACAAGATAATCTGTCCCAGGATAATCTATAGAATATCCATCATAGGTAAAACATCCATTCTCATCAGTTGTTATATAAATATCATCAACAAATGTCCCATCTGCTCTGAGAATCTTTATAACCAAATCCTGGTATGGCTGGTATCCGCTTCCACTTATTACAACCTGCTCACCATAGGTGTAATCATCTTTATCAGTTGTGGTTTCCCATATAATGTTATTTTCATATAGCGGACTATCTTCAAGTATCGTGAAATCCAGGTTTTCTCTATCGGCAAATTCCGGATCTATAGATATGTCATTTTCACCAGGCTCTGTACCCTGATAATCCGTTTCGTTTCCGAATACATCATTATAATCAACTGTTATATTATCTTTTGTATCATCGACTACAATCCCTTCTTCGTTAAATGCTATGATGTTATGTTCTATATTTACATCATCTGCAGATATAACTACTCCTGCGTCATTATCCACTATTATGTTACTCTGGATATTCAGACCGGAATCCATAGTTATATCTATGGCTGTGCCATTGCCCGAGAAGGTATTATCGACTATATCAATATTTGTCACATTTTCATTATTTATATAAATGGCACTGCCTGCATAATTTACGAAGGTAAAGTTATAGAAACTCAGATAGCTAAGGGAGTTGCTGTAGTAAAAAGCTGAATCCAGTATTGACTGACCATCAAATACAGCATCATCATAAGCAATAAACTTTATAGAAAGATCCTCTTCCTCAGTTTCATTTTCAACAGGAACTTCCTCTTCTTCAGTTTCAGTTTCAATAGTAACTCCCTCTGTACCAGTTCCAATATTATCCAGATTCACACTTGTATTATATGTACCTGGTAAGAAATATAATGTATCACCATTTACTGTATGGGATAGAGCTGTATCTATAGTAAACGGATCATCTATAGTTCCGGTACCTTCATCAGTTGCGTCTGCTGATATCCAGTATTCTGTAGTATCAGAGTTGTAGTCTGATACATGAACCGTGGTGGATTTACTGTAAGCATTACCATCAACATCAAGTATAGTTAGTGAGAGGGTATAATTACCATCACTGGAGTAAGCATATTGCGTACTCTCCAATGGTGAAGATGTACCATCGCCAAAATCCCAGAAATACTGGAAAGGATCTATTCCCTCAACATATACACCAAAAGTGGTTACCTCTCCTGCTTGAATGTAACCATTTTCATCTGTAGAAAAACTGATGTCAATCTCCACTTCCGCAACTTCTTCATCTATTAGTTCTTCTTCTGTAACTTCATTTTCAGGCACTAGTTCAGACATTACCTCGACTACTTCCTCTTCAGTTTCTTCTTCAGCTATCTCATCTTCGGCTCCATCTTCACCTGATTCTGCTTCTACTTCAGCTGTTTCTTCATCTGAACTATCTGATGTTTCATCATCAGCGGAATCCTCACCGGTGTCTTGCTCAGTTGTTTCTTCTTCAGCTGTCTCATCATCAGCGTTTTCATCAGCTGCTTCTTCTACAGTCTCTTCATCACCTGCTGCTCCCTCTTCTTCAGTTGTTTCTTCATCTGAACTATCTGATGCTTCACCTTCATCGGAATCCTCACCAGCATTTTCATCAGTTGCTTCCTCCCCAGTCTCTTCATCAACTGATTCTGCTTCCTCTTCAGCTATTTCTTCACTACTATTTTCTTCAGTCACTCCTTCATCTGAACTATCTGATGTTTCATCATCATCATTTTCACTTTCAGATACTTCTGCCTGATAAGCTTCTAGTTCAGCTTTAGTTATCTCCACTTCATTCTGAGCATTACTAAGATTTACATTTTTCTCATTTAAAACTTGTTCAGCGTATGAAAAAGCAGCATTTGCCTCATCCGATGCAGATTTGACTTGCTCAAACTCAGTTTTTACCTTATCCAACTCACTTTGCAAAGCCATTAAATCAGAGTTAGCACTATTATATTCAGTTGAAGCCGACTCTAATTCAGCATTAGCTTTTTCTGCAACCTCTTTTGCTATATTTATTTCTTCTTCACTGCCGTTTTCTTTTACTCTTTCATAAAAGGAGTTTGCTTCTTCTGCAGCTGCTTGAGCAAAGACTAACTTTTCCTTTAATTTCTCTACTTCCGGACTAGCGCTGGCATAGCTTTCATTTGCTTTAGCTAATTTTTGCTTTACTTCCTCTAAATTTACTTTAGCTTCATCTGCAATTAATCTAACCGAAGCCAGGCTACCTTCAGCTTCCGTAACCTCAACCTGAGCAGTCTCTAACGCTACTAATGCTTTTTCATATACTTCTTTAAGATCTTCCTCTGAACTTCCAAATATCACTTCTGGAATAATCCATAAAAGAAGAGCAATTATAACAATAAACGCTATTATCCTGCTTATTATTTTATCTTTTGTATAAGTCATATCTAGCCTCTCTATATTTTTTTTAATTTTAAAATAAAAAAACCGACAATTTAGTCGGTTTCGCTACTCGCTCCACTTTTCTTAAGCGTCCAATTTGAAGAAAAGCTTCAATGCTCCTAAATATAATATTTTATTTATATTAATTTTGTAACATTATAAAGCTTTTATTAAACAAATGTCAAATTTTTTTTCTTTATCTCACTCATAATTATACTTAAATCTTTATTTTATTTACTATTCCTAGTAAAGACCCGTCCCCAAGAATCCTCCCTATAATAATTTGATTAATCCAAACTATCAATAATCAAATCAGTAGCGATTATAAAATACTTAAGCTTTCTGAAGCGATGTTTTAAAGATAATTAAATGTTTTAATTAATATATTTATATAATTATATATACTTTGACATATAGATTTATTTATACTATTATTATTACTGTAGTGAAATATGCAAATATGGATGTAATCAGAAGGGGTAAGTTTTCAAAATTATTGGACGCCTATTTTAACTTACCCCGCTTTTTATTTTATCACATATTTTTCTATAATCAATAAACTCGTCCCAGTTTCTTACAATTTTGTGATAGAATTATTAAATTACTATAATAAATATATTACATTTCGCAAATCACATAACTCCACTCAATACCCTACTGTCAATCGAGGTATGAGTGGGCATATAATATCTTGTTAGTCAAAATATCAAATGTTTTTACTGCATCCATCAGATCCTTATCAAGCGGATCTACAATAGCACTGTCAAGACCTCGGCTTAAAAGCAGCAGCAGATAGGTACGATTAAGAAGACTCTTGAGTTCCGGAGGAGAAGATTGAGAGACATTACTCAGACCCACAATAGTCCTGGGATCATCGTCAAGACCCATCATATCTTTTAACTGTTTGAATACCTCAAGCGCTTTTAAACAATTGTGGACCTGCTCCTGAAGGACTGCCACCGGTAGTACTATAGGATCCAGATAAAGATTCTCTATAGGCACGCCGTGTTCCAGAGCAGAACCGACTATGTCCATGACTATCTCTACCCTGCTGTCTACATCCGGAGGCACGCCTTTTTCCGTAAGGGCGATACCGACGATTTTACTATTGTACTTCTTGGCCATAGGCATAAGAATGTCAAGTTTGTCCTTATCTCCGGTAACCGAATTGATCATAGCGGTACCTTTATGAACTTCCAGGCCAGCCTCAATAGCGCTGATATTCTTGGTATCCAGAGCCAGAGGCGCATCTACGCTGCCCTGGATGCTCTTTACAATCCACTGCATAAGCTCTTCACCCTTTTTTGTGGCCGGGCCTATATTTATATCTATGTAATCTGCTCCCGCCTCTTTCTGCTCTTTAGCCATTTTGATTATAGGTCCTGCATTTCTTTCTTTTAAAGCACTCCCTACTACTTTTGATACCACACTTATGTTTTCACCTACTACTAACATATCTCTCCCATTCCCCCAAAAATTACAATATATTAAATGATAATTATAACACCATATAAAAAAATATTTTCACCAAAATTTAAATTTTAGGGAAAATATTTTTCATTCTATCAATAACCGTTCCATTCTTTACTGGCTGTAATTAAACCATTTATTATAGATATTATTATAGGTCCCGTCTTCCATTATCTCTTCTATGATCCTGTCGACTTCTTCCTTTAATTCGCTTCCCTCGTTAAAGATAATACCATATTCCTTATTGGATTCTACCGTATCCAGTACACTGTAAATACCTTCATTCTCCGCCATCATGCTGACAATTATGGGCAGCGAACATATAAGACCATCAATATTTTTGTTCTTGAGGTCATCAAACATCAACACCACATCCTCGTAACCTACCATCTTATAGGTCAGTAAATAATCTTCATCCAGGCTGGCCTTGTTCATCTCTAAGATTCCTATGGACTTTCCTTCAAGGTCCTCCTTGACCTTGATATCAGCTTCGCTTAAAGCGACCAACATATATTTCATTACAAAATAAGGAATTGAAAAATCAACCAGGTTTTCCTTTTCACTATTTATCGGGATTGCTGAGATCATCATATCCAGGTGCAGGTCTTCAGGGATCTGGTAAGTGAAATCCCATTTAATTGATTCTATCTCTAATTCCTTATCCATCCTTTCGGCTATCTCTGTGACAATGTCTATATCAAATCCTTCTAATTTTTCATCTTTTATAGACACGAAGGGTGGTAGAGTGGTATCACAGCCTACGATTATTTTTCCATCTTCAATGCTCTCATCTGCAGAGCTGTCCTTACCTTCACAGCTGGTTGAATAAAACATCAATGATATGATTATAAGAATCAGAATTACATTAATTGAAAATAAGAAAGTTTTTTTTCTTTTTCCTTTAAAATTTAATAACATCATTAAAATCTAATTTACTATTCCTTATCCTGCTTTTTTCCAGTAAGCTAAATTCTATTAAAAATATTTTATTTTTCAAGCATTTATTTAATTAATTATTTAATTATTCATTTAATTTTATTTCCTACTTATTATATGTTATAATATAAAATATAATACAATAATATTAAATATTAATATCAGATTTAATATCAGCATCTGTAAGGAATGGGCTGATATTGAAATATTGTATTTAAATATAAAATTAGGTATTAATTTGATTTTTACTTTAAAATTTTATATATTATTGAAAGTTTTTTACAAAAAGAATGATTGTAAATATAAAAAATGACTAAATCATAAAAGAAAGTTGGTGAAAAAATGACAATAGATAATAAAAAATCGGAAGAGATCGGGATAAATGGCCTTAACAGCATAAGCAATCTCGAAGCTGAGATAATGAAGATCATATGGGCAAGAGATAAGGTGACAGTGAGAAAAGTCCACGAGATAATGTTAAAGAGAGAAATTGAGAGCAAGGAACAGGGGTTTATTCCCTACACAACTGTGATGTCAACAATGACTACTCTGGCAGAAAAAGGACTTTTAAAACAGGATAAGGCCGCGAAAACCTATATTTACTCTGCAGTAGTTGATAAAAAAGAGCTGTCAAAGAGTATCATAAAATCAGTTTCTGATAAATTGCTTGAAGACAATGCCAGAAGTATGGTATCCAGGTTTCTATCCGACAGTAAAAATATTTCCAAAGAAGGTATAGATAAGTTACTGGAAGAAATAGATAAATCTAAATAGCATTTGTTTATTTTAATTAAATAAGACCTATATTCTATAAAATATATAATATATATTTTTAATAATTGGCATTTCTTGTCATTTTGATAAAATCTTGACTATAAAGGTTTTATTCCTTTTGGTTTTAAATCTAAATCAGTGAAGTAAATATGTAGAAAATAATTTTATTTTTTTGTATTACAAAAGCAATAATTTTTATATAATTTATACTGATAAATATGTTTTTCTTAGAAATACTGATAGATTATATCATACCGACAATTTACAGCAGTTTTGTAAGCCTAGTCATAGTCCTGTTTATATTATTTATTTTCAGAATCAAGGATTCAAACATAAGGATACTTTTTTTCTTCCTACCTCTTGTAAAGCCGTTTATAATCATAGCCGAAAAAATGGATAAACCATATCATCCTCCAGTATCTCAGCAAGTCTCCTATATGGGAGCATTTAGATTACCTGATCCAACTAATATTATTAATACTTTTAAAGAATTTGAAAGAGGTCCAGTAGTCTTTTCCAATATAAACTATATAGTTCTATTCTTAATAATAATTGGTATATTTGTAATATTGATTTCAAAATGGATTACTCTTTATCTCTTTTATAGAAACCTGGCGTATGAGGATATAGTCGGCAGAGAAGATGTTCCTGATATTTATGCTGTTATAGATAATTATACTAAAAAAACAAAGATAAAAGCTCCCTACGTAAGCTTAACACATAGGTATTACTTCTCTCCTTTTATAATTGGAATTAAAAAATTTGCACTGGTGCTCTCTCCAAGATTAATGGATATACTAAGTAAAAATGAAAAAGAGGTTTTAATCCAGCACGAATTGTCGCACATAAAAAGAAATGATAATCTTATCGGCTGGAGTGCAATGATACTGAGAGACCTGTTGTTTTTCAATCCCTTTTCCTATATTGCATATTCGCTGATAAAATCAGAGCAGGACAAAGACAGCGATAAACTGTTGGTAAAATATACCGGAAAGCCAGTTAAAGAAATAGCCAAAAATATCCTAAATATTATTCTAAAAATGAAATCTATTTCAACTTTAAAACCTTCCCCTCAATCAGCACAGGGCTTCCAATTCACACCACATAGCTTATTTAGTCAATTGAGATTAAGAAACAGGATTAACTCAATTCTTAAGACTGACCCGGACAAAATCTACAGCCGTATTTTTCCCAAAATACTTATGTGTATTTTATTCGTCATATTTTTGGTGATTCAAATAATGTTCGTAATAAAAATCAATGATTTTTACCTATTCTTAAGATAGATTAAAAAAACATATTAAAATTTTTAAAATATTTATTTTTTCTATTAAAAAAAATTATTTTTCAGTATTAATCTGATATAATATTAAAATAAATGACAATTTCTAAAAAAGGAGGTCTCTATTGAAATCCATCAACGAAACCAAAAACCTCTGGAACAAAGATCTGACCATGAATGGGCTTAAAGATGAAATGAGCCCTATGTGCTGCTGGATATGGTGCTTTTGGTACTGGTGGGGGTAAACAAAACTCGAATAAGCGCATCATAAATGAAGTTATTTCCAAGCAGTTATAATTACTACCACAGGATAAATTCCAGGTACACTCTTATAAACAATACCCTGACCGGGGCGCTGGATATTATAGAGAACCGTATCTGGGATCTGGTAGAGGGTAGAAAATTTAGCAGCATTGACGGTAAACCTCTCTCAAATCTACTTGAGAGAGGTTACCTTTATCATGACTTAAAAAAAGAAGACGAAATACTGGTCGAGCTTTATAATAACTATACAAAAAAAGCATCTTCAAGACCCCTGAGAATTGTGTTCTGCCCCTCATATCAGTGCAACCTTAAATGCACCTACTGCTTTCAAACCGACCTTCCTTCCAATCCCAATAAGTTTATGAGCGCTAAAATACTGGATGACTCTATAAACGCCGCAGAAGAATTATCAAAAGAAAAATCAGGCAAGGTAGACTCAGTTGAATTGTTCGGGGGAGAACCACTTCTGCTAAAGAATAAACAGGCCTTAAAAAGAATCTTTAAATTCGCCCGTGAAAAAGATGCTCCAATATCCATAATCACAAACGGTGTGATGGCCAAGGACCTAATCGACATACTGCTGCCGGTAAAAGAAAAAATAAAGATGCTCCAAGTAACAGTTGACGGACCTGCGGAGATACACGACAGGCGAAGGATATTTCCATCCGGCAAGGGAAGCTTTGATAAAATCTCGAATAGCGTAGACGTGCTTTTAAAAAACAACATACATACTAACATCAGAGTAAATATAGATAATACCAATATAGATTATCTCCCAGGATTTTATGAATATATCTCTAAAAAGAACTGGCTGAAACATCCTTATTTCAATATAATGCCGGCACTGGTCACAGATCACAGCACCCTTGATTATGATAATGTAATAATCCCCGAAGAAAAACTTCTGGAAAAGCTGATCAGGATATATGACAAATACCCTGAGCTGGAAGACACATTCGGTTTTTATATGTTCAAACCACTGAGGCATATAATATATTTAGTAAGCGGAGCGCCAAACGTCTCTCCCATGTTTGTAAACTGCGAGAGCAACCTGCTGGAGCTTAATTTATTATGCCCGGACGGATATATTTATGCCTGCGGAGAATCCGTAGGATATCCCGAGTATGCCATTGGAAGATTCAGCCCCAAACTTGAATTTTATCCTAATAAAAAAAAGCTGTGGACAGATAGGACCATACTTAATATTAAAAAATGCAGAACGTGCAGATTTGCCCCTCTCTGCGGAGGCGGCTGTGCCTTTTCTTCCATTCTTATTTATAAAGATAATAGTAAACCAATTTGTGAAAGATTCCAGCAAGTCCTGGATACATTCCTTAAATTAAGGGGAGAAAAAATACTTAAAAAATATTTAGTCAGCTGATCTCGAGTATGTTCTTTGCCGCTTTTAAAGTATTGGAAAGCAGCATGGCAATAGTCATAGGCCCTACACCGCCTGGGACCGGAGTAATATAGCTTGCTTTAGGCTCCACGCTTAAGAAATGGACATCGCCTATAAGAGTAGTGCCTTTCTTTTCAAAATCCGCCTTTCTCCACTTCAGCAGTTCATCATCTGCATCTTCTTTAGCTATCCTGTTTATCCCGACATCAATTACAACCGCGCCTTCTTTGACCATATCTCCTTTGATCAGATTTGCCCTTCCTGCGGATACTATCAGAATATCAGCGTTTTTCGTATGATAGGCCATATCTCTTGTTTTAGTATGGCAGACAGTAACAGTTGCGGATTCATTGATCAAAAGCAAAGAAATCGGCCTCCCGACAATAACACTTCTTCCTACTACTGTAGCTTCCTTTCCCTGTATTCTGATTCCTTCCCGCCTTAGCATTTCTATAATACCCGACGGGGTGGCAGGTACAAGGCATTTCTGCTGAGCTACCAGCTTACCCATAGAGACCGGATGGAAGCCGTCTACATCCTTTTCAGGATTTATTGCCTCAAGGACCATATTTTTATCAACCTGTTCCGGGAGAGGAAGCTGGACCAGTATCCCGTGGATATTGATATTATTGTTTAACCTGTCTATTTTCCTTAAAATATCCCCGGTACAGACACTTGCCTTCATTTTTATTGCCTCAGATCTAAAACCGACTTCTTGGCATCCTATCTGTTTGTTCCTCACATAAACCTTTGAGGCAGGATTATCTCCGACCAATATTACTGCAAGACCTGGCATTATTCCCTTTAGCCTTACTACTTCTTCGACTTCCTGCTTTATTTCGTTTTTAATGATCTTGGAAATTTCCGTGCCGCTGATTATCTTTGCTATTTAAAACACCCCCTCCGGTCATTTACATTAAGTATCTACTGTTACAATATTATATCCATTTTAAATGCTTATATGTTTTTAGACAATAAAAAGTTAAAGAAGGTTTATTATAAGCAGCCGGATAAACCTGCCGGCTTTTTAAGACATATGCTGCTATTGCTTTAAAATAAGCCTACAATATTTCCATTCTCATCAATGTCGATTTTTGTACCAGCCGGTACCTTTGGAAGGCCGGGCATAGTCCTCATCTGTCCCAGCAGGGGATAAAGGAAACCTGCACCCACAGAAGCCCTTACATCTCTTATCGGTACCTTAAACCCGGTAGGCCTGCCCTTAAGATTCGGATCATGACTCAGGGAAAGATGAGTCTTTGCCATGCATATAGGCAGTTTATCAAAGCCCTGTTTGGTATAAAGATCTATCTTTTTTTCGGCCTCAGGCGCATAATCTACTCCATCAGCTCCGTATATTTTTACAGCTATGGTCTCTATTTTTTTCTTGATCGTCCAATCCAGAGGATAAAGGAACTTGAATTCTGATGGCTTCTCCGCAGCTTTTACTACAGCCTCAGCCAGTTCCGTACCCCCATCTCCTCCATTCAGCCATACTTTGCTTATTACCGCATCTTCGGCACCAGCTGCCTTAGCTTTTTCTCTTACTACTTCTATCTCCTCAGCTGTATCGTAATCAAAATGATTTATTGCTACTACTACGGGAACTCCGAACATCCTCATATCCTCGATCATCTTCTCCAGGTTCTCACAGCCTTTTTCCACAGCTTCAACATTTTGTTTTTCCATAAGTTCCTTATTAACACTCTGTCCGGGTATGAACTCAAATCCTCCCCCGTGCATCTTTAAAGCCCTGATAGTGGCTGTAATCACAACAGCATCCGGTTTCAGACCGCTGTATCTGCATTTTATGTTCATAAATTTCTCTGCGCCGCAGTCTGCACCAAAGCCGCTTTCTGTAACAACATATTCTCCCAGCTTTATAGCCACCTGATCGGCCAGAACTGAACTATTTCCGTGAGCAATATTGGCAAAGGGACCCGCATGAACGAAACAGGGAGTATGCTCGATAGTCTGAAGCAGGTTGGGCTTTATAGCATCTTTTAGTAATACGGTCATTGCTCCCGCAACTTTAAGATCCTCTGCAGTGACTGCCTTGCCGTCAAAGGTTGAGCCGACAACCATTCTTGCCAGCCTCTGCCTTAGATCCTTAAGACTTGTGGTAAGTGCCAGAATAGCCATAACCTCTGAAGCAACAGAAATATCATAACCGGTTTCCCTCGGTACCCCGTTTAAAGGTCCGCCCAGTCCAATAATAATGTTTCTCAGAGCCCTGTCGCTTACATCAACCACTCTATTTAGAGTTATGCTGAAGGGATCTATATTTAATTCATTTCCCTTCATAATATGAGTGTCCAGAAAGGCTGCAAGAAGATTATGGGCAATACTTACTGCATGAATATCGCCGGTAAGATGCAGGTTAAAATCCTCCATAGGTAAAACCTGAGAATATCCTCCTCCAGCAGCTCCACCCTTGATGCCGAATACCGGTCCCAGAGACGGCTGTCTGATGCAGGTTATGGTCTTCTTCCCGATTTTATTTAGTGCCATACTAAGTCCGATTGTGTTTACAGTCTTTCCTTCTCCAAGGGGTGTGGGAGTTATTGCAGTTACATCTATATATTTACCGTTGGGCCTGTCTTTAAAATCTTCAATGACATCAAGACTGACTTTTGCCTTGTAGTTACCGTATAATTCAAGATATTTCTCATCCAGACCTATGGAATCCGCTACCTCTCTGATATGTTTCATCTCTGCTGCCTGAGCAATTTCAATATCACTTTTCAACTTCAAACTCCTTTCACTAATTTAAATTTAATCATTATAATTTCATTTACCTGCATACCCTTTTAGGAACTTGGGTACTTCTCCTGCCTCCCTGGGCCCAACCACAACTTTCCACTCATCTCCCAGTTCTTCTTCCAGCTCACCCTGAAGTTGTGCTACGTAGCCCGGTATTATAATTTCTTTTTTCTTTACTTTATCTGCAATTCCGCTCTTTTTTACAAATTGAGCTATCAATTCCGGAACAAATTTTCCTGCCGCCCAGGCAGTAAGCACTGACTGTCCTTCAACATCCATAACCATCAGCCAGGACGATACTTTACTTGCTTCCACTTCTCCGGAAATAATAAAATAAGTCAGTGAAAAGTTGGTGGTTATAAGGATCGGAGAATCCTCACCCGGGCTTCCTATCTCATAGATCTTCTGTTCTACCTGCATAGGCCTTCTGGGATCGGTATATATATTCTGCCTGTACACCAGCAGCGGAAAAATATTTTGACTGTCTGCATTGGAAAGGACAATGATCGAACCATATTTGGCTATAAAAACAGAAGCGATCAAAGCCTCTTTTAAGGGGTCATCTGTCATCTCATCGGGGAATACTATGGTAGGATATCCAAAAAGCCTGTTTTTCTGCTTTATGGCAGCCATCCTTAATATGATCTGGTTATAAAAATCACTTTTAAAATCTCTTGAGCCGATATCTATTACCAGGTTCTTTATTCCGGTACCGCGCATTTTCTCAGTCATAGCCGCTATGTCTTCAAATGACTTGCCTTTGACAGCTATGGGGCAACCGGTATTTTTTCCAATTTCAATAAAAAGGTCTACATTGTCACCGGCAGCTGCATGGATAAGGGGTTTATTATCTTTGAACTGTTCTGCTGCAGCTTTTAATGTTTCAGGATCTGATGATACCAGTATTAAAGGCCTTTTGGTAAGTGAGGCGACTTTATTTATGACTTCCAAAAATTTTTCTTTACTTTTTGACTCGTTTTTGATGCAGACAGCATCTATTTTTAATACCTGCCCCACTCTTTCATATTCAACTTTATTTATACTCTCGATTATTTCCTCAATCTTACCGCTGTCCATATTATCTTTTACAGTCACAGCAAAAGCATTCTGATTTACAAATGTCCTGTCATGCCTGAACAGTACCGTTTCTTCACCAACTGTAAAAGAATCATCTCCTGTTCCGACTTCAACTTTAAGGATCGGCGGTTGAGAAGCTTCTGAGAGTGCTTTCTTAGCTTCTTCCGAGATATGAGGGCATTTGTCCAGTTCCACCTTACCTGCTGCCAGCTGCATGGCAAATGCCAGACAGGTAGGAAAACCGCAGTCTTTACAATTTGTTTTTGGTAATTTTTTAAATATCTCCAGGCCGCTTAATGCCATTTAAATTCTCTCCTTACTTTAATATTTAGAATAATTCATTTTATATTTAACCACTACATCATAGGTTCCATTTCCAGAACAGGATGTTTCACCTTTTTTATCCATTCCTGTACCTGCTCTTCAGTCTCAGCATCATCTTCGGTGGCGACTCTATCCAGAAAATCATCAATACCTATTTCTTTTGCCCTTGCTTCCAGTAGCTCGCCTATCTCCTCCTTTAATATCTTAGGCATCCAGACCAATCTCTTAAGACCGCCGTCTGCTTTTATAAATTTCTTTGAACCGATAAAATATTTGCTTATCCCGATAAAACCAGGTGTCTGAATACCTCCACCTACCATTCCTGCCATGGTAGAGAACTTCATACCGCTGGGAGTCATGCCGGAGTATTCCCTGTTTACCGCCATAATACCGTTTATAGAAGGAAGTATAGTCACGATCACTTCAAAACAACCACAGGAGGTCATAGGATTTACAATCATTGAATAGGCAGAAAAAGATTCCAGATTTTGATTTGAAGCCTTGTAGACAAAGTCATTTACTCCCTTCCATACACCTAGATCAGCATCTAAAGTCTCGCCCTTCTTAATAGGCTGATTGGGACCGGTGGGATTTATTTCATAAGCAGCCTTGCAGTCCAGCCAGTTGTATGCGCCGCACAGGCCCGGTCTCTCCGGTGAAACAGCACAAACATGATTGGGGGCAAATGACTGGCAAAGTGAACAAGAATAAAAGGTATCTACTGACTCATCCGTAAGATTTTTAAGTCTCTCGTCTCTGGTCCTGAAAACTTCCTTTACTCTTTTCTTAAGTGCTTTTACGTCTTCCTGCTTGGTATAGATCTTTATCTGGATCTTATCCATAATATTTCCAAAATCCGAATGCATCTTGGCATGCAGTATAATTCCCAGATGCTTTATCTTAAAACCGCTCTTTACTGCTTCCTTGCTGAATCTGACCCAGGCTATATCTCTCTGACCCATATGGAATATGCCCGTAGGGTAATTTAAAAAATAATGTATCTGTCTTTCCATTACCGGCTCAAAGTCTTCCTGCATTTTCCTTCCATAAACCAGCACTTCGATTCCCAGTGGCAGTACGCCTCCCTCTTTTACATCATCGACTTCCGGCCCGATCACTTCAATTTTACCGTCCTCCACTTCTGAAGAATCGGCCATTCGAAGAAACTCCACTGCTTCACTCTTATTTCCTCCAAATTCGATATAGGTATTTTCCTTCCTTACCCTTTCTCCTTCAAAAGCAGGTCCGAAGGCTATAGGAACATCGACTTTATCCACAGTTATTTTAAGGCCTCTTATTTCTATTGCCCTTGAGACGATCTCATCATCCGGTACATTGGAGACTACATGCTCATAAGTACAGACTCCTCTGGGAAGTATCTCCGGAATATCAGTGTCAGCTATGGTGGGAAATCCATAATTTATAGCACCGGCGGCATTGGCATATTTCTCCTCATCTACCTCACCCAGCGCCAGGACAAATGCAAATACCCTGTTTTTATTGTAGAGAAGCATTCTTTTATAATCACCCGGTTGAACCCCGCCAAAACTTAATGCAGCTCTGGCTGCAAATCCTGCAGCATATACTGTAGATGTTATATCCTTGCCAAATGGAACCAGTCTGGTATCCCATCCCAGTTCAACCCCTTCTTCCTGTAATTGCTCGGCCATTGAAGTACCATCGCTAGATGCTGACATAAAAACATAAATATTTTTTTCCTGAAGTTCCCTGGCAATCTTGACTGCAGTTTTACTGTCTTTACAGGCTCCCACACAGGCAGCAAAACCGGGCGCAGAGCCATCTACAAATTCTATACCTCTCTCTCTTAGTATCACATCTGTAGCCGCACCCAGCCAGATCCCATCGACCGGCGGGGGGCCGTCTAAATACTTTATAGCTTCTATTATTTCTTCTACCCACAAAGTAGCGATCCCTGCATCCAGGGTACCCCCTAAATAGGGCAGCCATAATTCCTTTTTTGGAACAGGGGGAAGCAGCTTTTTTGCTTCAGCAAGGACTTTCTCTGCATCCGATAATTTTTCAACTTTGATACCTATCATGCTATATATAACAGGAAGAAAATATCCTGTATTGGGAAATTCTACTTTTTGGTCCTTTCCGTGCTTTTTAATGCTTTCCTTAAGTGTTTCTTCTGCACGGTTAAAAATCTTATATGCACCCTCTATGGCACTCGTTGCAATAATCTTAGACATCTTTTAAAGACCTCCTTGCTTCCATATCAAGTAAAACTCTTTCCTTCTTGGTATCTATCTTAAGTGCTTTCCTTTTTTCCTGTATGACACTTATTACTTTATTCAGAAGCTCATCTATATCTGCAATATATTCCAGCTGGCCTCCGTACTTTTCCTGCCAGACTCTGGTCATTATATCCTTTACTTCATCGCTGGACTCGACAGGGATAGGCTCACCACCGAAAACAGTATATACTCCGGAAGCAGCTACATAGGTACCTATTGATATTGCCTTCTCGCTCATCCACTCAGGAGCGATCCCTGCTACCGGCAGATCGCTTATATCTTCTCCCAATCCACCTTCCTGTACTACTTCCGATAGAACTGTAAGTATTCTGGAGTTATCTACACAGGAACCCATATGAAGTATGGGCGGCATTCCTACTGTCTCGCATATGGAACGGAGCCCTTCTCCGGCATATTTCATAGCATCCGGCGCCATCAGCCCGCACTTGGCGGTTGAAATCGCCGCGCAGCCCGTTAATACTACAAGATAGTCTCTTTTTATAAGTTCTCTTGTCAAATAATTATGGTATTTGTCGTGGCAGTGTCTGGCATTGTTACAGCCGACTATGGCTACTACTCCCTGGATTCTTCCGTCAATAATGGCATCATTTAAAGGCCTGAAGGACTCTCTGAATCTTCCGCCCAGCATATATTTTATGTATTCATGCGAAAATCCGGCAACAAGATCAGCTGTCACTTTCGGAATATTTATTTCTTTTTTTCTTTCCGGGAAATTATCTATTGCCATTTTAATTATCTCCCTGGCAAGTTCCAAACCGTTATCATCTTTAAATTCCATATGTATGGATCCTTTTATCTTACATTTGGGAGACGTTGTGACCAGTTTGGTATGATACTTTTCGGTCAACTTGCCCAGCGCCTGCATTATGCATTGGATATCAACTACCATTAATTCTATGGCTCCGGTCATTATCGCAATTTCCTGCGATAGAAAATTCCCAATAGACGCCACTCCCTGCCTCATTAAGATTTCGTTCGCAGTACAGCAAATACCTACCACATTTATTCCTTTGGCACCTTTACTTTTAGCATAATCAATAAGCTCCTTATCACTTGAGAGTTCAACAATAATTTCAGATAAGGTGGGCTCATGCCCGTGAATCACCAGGTTGACTTCATCTTCTTTCAAGCATCCCAGATTAGTCCTTGCATTCACTGCTCTGGGGGTATTAAACAATATATCAGTGATCTCAGTAGCTATCATAGAACCGCCCCAGCCGTCACTTACTGCACATCTTATACCCTGGTCCAGTATATGCTCGGCATCCTGGTCAACACCAATATGTGTCCTATGCATTATTTCAACTATTTCCCTGTCTACTCCCCTAGGTACCACATTATGTTTTCTCCAAACTTCCTGCCTTTTAGGAGGCGCCATTTTTATTAAATCTACTTCTCCATGCTGCTGACCAAAAAGTGACAGCGCCTTTTCGGAAGCCTCCTTGCCGATTTCTTTTATATCCCTATCATCTATTTCTATGCCAAGATTTTTAGCAAATTTCAGCAATTTCATTTCATCTTTGATTTCCAGCCCCGGTGCTTTTCCTTCTGCCACCAGACCAAGCAAATGAGCCAGGTCTCTTCCATGATCGGAGTGTGCTGCAGCGCCAGCTGCAATATGCCGCGCTAGATTCCTAGCAGCAATAGTCGACATGGTCGCACCGCATAGACCTGTTTTATTATCTCCTGTCACTCTGCAGGGACCCATTGAACAGTTCTTGCAGCAGATCCCTGAAACTCCTGAACCGATGGGGCAGCACTTCATATTCTGAGCCCTGTCAAAAGCTGTTTGTATTTCACTCGCAGCCATTTTTTTCATTATCTCTTGAACAGCTTTATCATCGCTTAATTCTTCAGGGCTTTTTTTACCTTTGTTCTTATCCATTTTTTAGTAACACATCCCTTTTTTTTAAAATAATTACTAAAGCAATTCCTTTATCATTTCCTTCATTATACTGACTGCCTTCGGATGTCTCATCACCAAAATATTAGAACCAGAAAGCAGCAGACTCATACATGATATTGTCTCCCAGTTTATTCCTCTTTCTTCCTGGTCACCCCACTCGGGATAATCTTTTTGACTTTCTTTAACTTCTTTTACCTTCCAAATCTCAGGAGCAATATTATTTATAATCGGCATTTGAGTCATTTTATCATCCTGCATCAGCGCAGCTATTTTAAGTCTCTCCATAGCAGAATAGCAGTATTCTAATCCATATCCCAGACCTGAACTTGCAGGGTCCATGACTATCCTGTCCGAAGATAATCCTAACTGTGTAAGTAATATGTTTAACTGCTTTGCAATGTTCACATCAAGAGAATTTACTGCCGCTACATTATTGTTATAACCCATCGCTGCAGCCGCCGTGGTCTTATAATTGTCCTCTTCTACCCAGCCCATTAAAATATTACTGTCTTTATTTTTTTCAGAGACTTTTTTCATAACCTCAGCGATTTTTTCCAGCGGGCCGGCTCCGTATACTATTAAAGGTTTTTCAATAGATTCCCTTACAGTCTTGGATAGTTCAGCAGCATCCTCAGGACTCATATCACCGTCATCAGGATTTATACTGCTAAGATTCAAGCATATGGCGTCAGCACCGTACTTGCTGATACTTTTTTGGGCCCATTTTACAGGATCGTTAAAAACATCATCATAGTATTTACTGACAGTCTCCGGCCAACCTTCAGGTTTCCTGTCATAGACCTCAATAGCAATAAGAGGACTATTTGGTATCTCACCCTCAAAGACATAAAAGGGTAGAGTAGTATCTCCACCGACCTTAGTTTCCGTATCCCCTTTACTCAGTGTTACTACATTTATTTTTCCGTTATATATGTTTTTCGGAACTTGAAAACTCAACCTTCCTCCACCTCTCTTCCGGTTAATAATTTTTGCCTGTCCAGACAATGTCAACCCAAAACAAATAATAATCTAACACATTCTATCATTTTCAATATAAAACTCCAGGTTATTTTAAAATTATTAAGGGTCAAAATAAATATTTAAAAATCTAAAATTGAACATTTGTATACAAAGTGAACAATTTTCTATATTATATATTAAGACTTTCAAATTTCAAGTTATAAAACCAAGATTGTTTTCAGAATATGACCAGATTTTAAAGGCTAAAGTTTAAGTTTTTCTATTATCTCTTCTGTCTGTTTTAGCGCCGGGCTGTCCTTTGGGATATCAAATATGGACTTGCCGTCAATATCCATTTCATAAATGTTATCATCTATGTTTATGACGCCGAGCAGGTCAAGCTTATTTTCCTCTATGTAATTTCTAAGTCTGTCATCTAACTCTCCATCGACCCTGGATACTACCAGAAATATTTTTCCCGCATTGACATTTAATTCTCCTGCCAGATCCCTTATCCTTGAAGCAGTGAGTATCCCCTTTGGAGAAGGATCTGAGGTTATAAGGAGATAATCAACATCGCTTGTCGTCTTTCTGCTTAAGTGTTCCATACCTGCTTCGTTGTCCATAACGATATAATCATAATTGTCCTGAAGAATATCTATATATTTTTTAAAAAGATTATTAGCATAACAATAACAGCCGGGACCTTCTCCTCTTCCCATTACCAGCAGGTCAAATCCTTTACTCTCGATTAGCGACTGGTGTATGTTCATCTCCACCATTTGATCCTTGTAAACACCCCCGGTCATCCGGGGTGCCTTTTTCTTAAAATCTTCCCTTATCATACCTATAGTATTTGAGACACTTACTCCCAGTAATTCATTTAGATTTGAATTGGGATCGGCATCCAGCGTCAGGACAGAGCCTTTATTTTTTTCAACCAGGCTTCTTATAATAAGGCTGGCTGTGGTGGTCTTGCCCGTTCCGCCCTTACCGGCTAATGCTATCTTCATACTCATTTATATTAAAACCTCTCTATTTAGCTCCTCTTTTTTTCTTACCCTTAAGTGAATAGATACTTTCCTCTACTGTTGGAAAATCCTTCATATCAGTGTAGGGCAGAAATAGGCCCGCCACATATCTTTCCATAAATTTCATATTTACGCTTAATTCAATATATGTGATATGCTCTGCTATTTTAGAGCTCTTTCTGTATTTATTCTCAGAAAGCAGGCTCAGGTAAGCTCCTGTCACTGAAGTATTTCCCATAAAAAAATATTTATTGATATCTATATCGGGCAGCATTCCAATTACTACCGCATTTCTAATATTAAGATGTTTTCCAAGCCCGCCTGCTATGTATATTTTCTTAAGGTCATATATGCTAAGGTCTACTTCTTCGAGGAGTGTTTTGACTCCGGCATAAATAGCCGCTTTTGCCCTGATCAAATTATTAATATCAACCTCACTTATATATATATCTTTTTTAGTTGCACTGTCACTGGCATTTACCAGCACATACTGACAATCACGTTCGACACATCTAAGGTACTTGTTACCTATGTCCTGGTTAAATTTACCCTTCCTGTCAATCACTCCCTTGAGGTATATCTCTCCTATCATATCGATCAGCCCTGAGCCGCATATACCCCTGGGCTTGCCTCCGCCTATTACTCCTACCTTGCATTTATATGTCTTCTGGTCGATCGACACCCTTTCTATTGCTCCATCTACTGCTCTGATCCCGCATTTTACCCCTCCTCCTTCAAAAGCAGGACCCGCGGAACAGGAGCAACCCATCATCCATTCGGAGTTTCCCACTACCAGTTCACCGTTGGTTCCCAGATCCAAAAAAAGGGACAGTTCTTTATCCTCATACATCCCGGTTGCCAGAATACCTGATGATATATCCCCACCAAGATAACTTGCCACTCCCTGTATGCTGTAAACGTTAGCATTCTTTATATGTTTTATACCGATCTCTTTTGCAGTGGAATTTGAAAATTTATTGGCCACCGTAACATACGGCTCTTCTCTTATATATCTGGGAGGAACCCCGTAAAAAATATGCATCATAGTAGAGTTACCTGAGACCATCACAGAGACAATACTGTCTACATCTACATTTGAACCTGCCAGCAGCTTTAAAATCAAATCATTGATCGAATCTAATATTACCTCTCTTAATTTAGCGAGACCGCCCTTTTTATTTGCATATACTATTCTGTTGATAATATCTTCGCCAAATCTTATCTGAGGATTGTATTCAGATTCTGAGCTGATTATTTTTCCATCAGCCAGATCTACCAGATATATTACCAGCGATGTGGTTCCTATATCCAGTGCCAGACCGTAGCTTTTTTTGCCTGAACTGCCTGGCTGGATATCTATAAGGGTGCTGTTTTCCTTATCCACAATGACTGTGACCTTCCAATCCTTCTCTCTTAAAACCTGGGGCAGCTGCCTTATTATATGATTGGGTACAGTACAATTTTCTATGCCCAGGTTTTCCCTGATGCTTTTCTTTAATCTGAACAGATCACTGGTCCCGTAACTTAGAGAAGGCGCCCCAACAGATGTGGTCTCTTTTTTTATCCAGGGTTTTATTTCAACAGACAAAAATTCATCGCTGCTTATTCCGGAATATGATTTAGAATCGATATCGGCAAATCTCCCCTTTTCTATTTTAGCCTTTTCTTTTTTCTGCTTTGGTATCTCAACTATTATGTCACTCTGTATCTGGGACAGACATGAGAGCACAAAACCTGCCTTTTTTTGCTTCGGAGATATGAACTTGGATCTCTTGGTGCTTACTTTGCCTTCTTTTATACGCACCTTGCATCTTCCGCAGGTCCCTACACCTCCACAGGACGAATCGATATGGATCCCGCTGTCAAGTATAGCCTGCTTCAGATTATAATTTTGGGGGACTTTTATGGATTTGCCGCTGGGAATGAACTTTATCAAATATTTTTTTGGGTTGTTCATTATTAAAAATAGTTAAAAATTAAAACAAAAACCACCAATTTTAGAAATTATATTATATGCGCTTTCAAAAAGCAAAATGGAAAGACAGTGCTATTAAAAACCTGCCCTTCCATTTTGTTTCTCCTTATTTTTTAATTATATATCTTACATATTAAAGATAAACCGCCTGTTTTGATTTACTGTTTATCTTGAGGCCTATTCTTCATAACCCACAGTATGACTTACCGAAGTCTCGCCCTCGTACTCTGAGACTGTTACATCTGCTAAATAGGTGCCGTCATTTGCTGTGACATAATAATACTTATCGCCATTGCTTGTTGATGTTGAGTTATATTCCACAGTCCAACCGCCAGCAGGAAACTTTTCCATATACCAGTTAAATACTTTTTCTCCCGGATCATCTGTCTCAAAACCTATCACAAAATAATCTTTACCGTCCTCCTGCCAGGACATAGTAGATGTTAGTGTCATATCAGGATATAAAGGAACAACTTTCGGAAAATTTTCAGGCAGTTCCGTACCTGTTCCCCAGGATGTCTCGCCTTCATCTGTAGTAATGGTGACCTCATCTCCTGATATATCTACTTCGGCCTGACCGCCTTCACCTTCAATACCCTCTTCTATCGCCGATTCTATTGCCTCCTCTGTTATTGATTCTGCGATCCTTTCTCCTACTTTAGAACATCCGCCGGCAGATAATAATATAAAAGCTGCCAGACTTATTATTACTGCCATTGCTGCTATTTTTTTCATATTAGATCTCCTTACTGTTCTTTGGTATTTTAAATCAATCGTTTATATTTTACTAAATTAAAATTTTTTATAAAACCTAAACCTTAGAAAAAACAACAAAATCAGATAAAATCTCCTTGTAAAAAGTTTTTAATGCTGCCTGTCAATATCTAATTTATAAAAACTCATAAAAGCTTCGCCCGGTATCTCAACTCTCCCGATTTTCTTCATTCTTTTTTTCCCTGCCTTCTGCTTTTGAAGCACCTTTCTTTTTCTGGTCACATCTCCGCCGTAAAGCCCTGAAGTGACATCTTTTCTATATGGAGCGACCCTCTCCTTGGCAATCACTCTCTTGCCAATTGCCGCCTGTATTGCTACTTCAAAATTATGCCTTGGTATCAACTTCCTTAATTTCTGAGTTATTTCCCTTCCCAGATAGTAGGATTTGTCCTTATGGACTATAATGGAAAGTTCATCGACTTTTTCTCCGGCTACCAGTATATCCAGTTTCACCAGTTCAGAAGGCCTGTATTCAAGAAACCCATAATCCAGTGAGGCAAATCCGGAAGTCACTGACTTCAGCAGATTAAAAAAATCTACAATTATCTCAGAAAGCGGTACAGCGTATTTTATCTCGACTCTTTCCAGTGAGATATACTGCATATCCTTGAAACTGCCCCTTTTCTGATTTACCAGCTTCATTACTTCTCCGATATAATCCTTGGGGGTGATTATGGTAGCTTCTACATACGGCTCTTCTATTTTTAATATTTTTTCCTGAACAGGAAAATCAGAAGGCCTCTTTACCTCTATTACCGAATTATCACTCTTTGTTATTCTGTAAACTACGGTAGGGGCTGATGTCAGCAGCTTAAGACCATATTCTCTTTCGAGCCTTTCTTTTATGATTTCCATATGAAGCAGCCCTAAAAAGCCGCATCTAAAACCAAAACCAAGGGCACTGGAGACTTCAGGGACAAAATCCAGAGAAGAATCGTTCAGTGAAAGTTTACCCAGAGCATCTTTCAGATTCTCGTAATCCCCTCCCTCAAGAACAAACAGGCCGGAGTAGACCATTGGTTTGGGTTTTCTATAACCCGGGAGGCTTACTGCAGCAGGATCTTTTTTCAAAGTCACAGTATCGCCGACCATAATATTTCCTACTTCCTTGATCCCTGTAATAATATATCCTACTTCACCCGCAGCAAGGATTTCTTTTTTTATCATATCGGGCCCGAATATTCCCACTTCCTCGACTTCACTATCAAGGCCTTCTCCCATAAATTTGATCCTATCACCCATTTTTATGCATCCGTTTACCACTCTTATAAGCACTACCACGCCCCTGTAAGAATTATACTGGGAATCAAAGATCAATGCCTGAAGCGGGTCATCAGGGTTTCCTTCAGGATGTGGTATATCGCTCACTATTCTTTCCAGTATTCCCCCTATTCCAAAGCCGGTCTTTGCACTGACTCTAAGTATCTTTTCTTCCTTAATACCAAGGACGCTTCCCAGTTCCATTGAGACCTCATCAATCCTTGCACTTTTAAGGTCAATCTTGTTTATGACCGGAATGATCTCCAGATCATTATCAACTGCCATATAAACATTGGCAAGAGTCTGCGCCTGTATCCCCTGGGTAGCATCGACCACCAGTATGGCACCTTCACAGGCAGCCAGGCTTCTGGAAACTTCATAGCTGAAATCAACATGGCCAGGCGTATCTATCAGGTTAAATATATACTGCCTGCCGTCTGTCCCGCTGTTATAAAGGACCCTGACCGAATGAGCCTTTATGGTAATACCCCTCTCTCTTTCAAGCTCCATATCATCCAGGAATTGATCCAGCATCTCTCTACGGCTTACCGTTTCCGTTATCTCTAAAATCCTATCAGCCAACGTAGATTTGCCATGGTCTATATGAGCAATTATTGAAAAATTTCTTATTAATTTGTTATCCGTCATAAAATAATAAAATAACTTATTTTAAAGCTTATTTATTCTTTCTGAATTTTTTAAATAAATTTACTACAAATTTTATCTCTTCCATTTTAAATAAAAATGTGCAGGCTATATAAATACCGGCACTTACAATAATTGCCGAAAGCAAGAGCAGTATAAGCGGCCACAGACCCTGATAGGCATAAGCTTCAAGCCACTCCCACAAAAAATACAGTACAGTACTCATCACAGCCACCGCAGCAAGGATCTTGCCGTATGATACAAATATCCTCCTCCCCCCAAAACTTCCGATCTTTTTTCTCAGTATGATTATCAGGATCACCACATTACACAGTGCGACCAGAGTTGTTGAAAGAGCAAGCCCGCTTACATCTATATATTTTATCAAAACCCAGTCAAGAATAAGGTTGACGACTATTGAGATACTTGCGACCTTAAGAGGCGTTTTTACATTTTTAAATGCATAGAAGACTCGGTTTAGGATCATAAGCAGGCCAAAGAATAACAGACCCATGCTGTGAAATATCAAAATAAATGCTACCTTTCTTGTATCTCCGGCAGTGAAATTATAATGCTCAAACAGGACCCTTATAATAGGATAGCTTAAGATCATCATCCCTGCAGCTGCCGGAATCATTATATATCCTATTCCCCTGATACCCAGGGAAAAGCTTTCTTTTATCCCCCTGATATCGTCACCTGCTGCCTGCCTGGATATTAAAGGATACAGCACGGTCACAATTGCTACAGTAAACACACCGAGCGGCAGATTTGCGACTCTCCATGATAAGGTCAGAGCAGTGGTATTTCCACCTCCAAGATTTAATGCAAAAAAATTATCCACACTGTTATTCAGATGTACCGCACCTAAACTTAAGAGGATGGGCAGCATAAGAGAAAATATTTCTCTTACTCCTTTATGTTTTAAATCGATCTTAAACCTGTATTTTAAAGGTGATGCTCTAAGCTGGGGTATCTGTATTATAAGATGGAATATTGATCCTATCATTACACCGACAGCCATACTGTATATACCCATACGGTTAAAAAGCAAGACCACAAAACCTACGGTAATTATATTCATCACAAAAGGAGCAAGTGAGGGTATGGTAAAAATATTATGTGAGTTTAATATTCCCGTAGCCAGTCCGGACATAGACAGCAGAACGAGGGAGAATATCATAATTCTGTTCATGACTATAAATTTATATACATCCATCTGGTTATTTGCAATTCTGGTAAGAATAGAGCCTATTTCGGGAGAAAAAATAAATATAACAACTGAGATGACAAAAAAAACTATCGCCATTATATTTATGACCGAATTTACAAAAACCCTTAAATCATTTTTCCTGTCATTCTTCAAATATGCAGAATAAATGGGTATAAACGCTGCGACTATCAGACTTTCTGCAATTAATATCCTGAAAAGATTGGGAATAAAATAAGCCCAGGTAAAAGCATCAGTCTCATAGGTGATGCCAAAATAGCCAGCCATTATCTGATCTCTTACCAGTCCGGATATTTTTGAAAGCAGAATAGCTATTACCACCATGAATGTGGCACTAAAAATCCTTTTTCTTGACAGTAAATAGTCTTCATCCATAATTATATTATATTACAGATGCCATTAAAAAACGTATTATATCATTTAAATCAGTGTAGTAATAAATATTTTTATTTATTTAAAAAAATGTTAAAATGTATCCTCGTTTAAAACTTACAGACACATGAGAGGAAAAAGTTAGATGCCGAATACAAAGTCACAGGAAAAAAGGGATAGACAGAACATTAAAAGAAGAGCCGGAAATAAATTGCTTAAAGCAAGAATAAAGACCGACCAAAAAAAACTTTCTGAAGCTGTAGATAAAAAAAACCTAAAAGATGCTGAAAATAACCTAAACACATTTTTTAAACACCTGGATAAGGCAGCAAAAAACAGTGCAGTTCACAAGAATTTTTCAGCCAATAAAAAATCAAAAGCAGCAAAACTTGTAAACTCAATAAAAAAGCAGACGACCTAAGGTCATTATTCAGATACTTATATCCACAATTTCCAATACCAGCCTTTTAACCAGATTATCATCCTGACCGGCACTACTCCTAAACCTTATATCATAATCATTTAAAAGTTTGAATACTTTGATTATTTCAGCTTTTGTATAATTACTGCTCCACTTGATATATTTACTCACCAGCTTGCTGACAAAATATGGAGGGACTTTCATACTGTTCTTAATATAGTCCGTTACTGATGACCTGCCGCTTGCGGATTTAATATACAGAAAGCATTTAAACATTCTATGGACCAGGGTTACCAGTCCTATCATGCTTTGCTTTTCATCCAGCAACGGTTTTAATGCTTCAAGGCTGCCTTTCTTGTCCCGCCTGCCCAGGCAATCTACCAGGTCAAAAATTTTCATTGAGTAAACACGGCTTACTAAAAACCTGACAGCATCTTCATTGATTACTTTTTTAGTTTCTGAACCTATATAATTATAAAGTTTTTCATACTCATTCTTAAGTAAATTCAAATCCAGATTTACATTTTCTATTAAAAGTGATGCAGCTGAGTCGGTGAATGACACCCCATCGGATCTGGACCTTTCGTTAAGCCAGCTTTTAAGTTCGATTCCACCTGGTGCTCTCAACTGCTTGACAGTACCGGTTTTTTTAACCAGATCCATCAGCTCGGGATTTAATTTCTGCTTTGCTGAAGTGAGAATAAAGACTATATCCGGACTTTGCTTATTATTTATTGAGATCAATTCCATAATTTTCTTCCGTAGCGATATGGAGACTTTCTCAATATACTTTATTACCGCTATTTTTTTAGAAGAGAATAAAGAAGGAGTGCTTATATAATTGTTAAATCCTTCCTCGTCGATCTCTTCTGCTCCGTTAAACACCTCAAAATCCGTATCAATATTGATCTTACCCTTAAGGAAATCTTCAATACTATTCAACCTGTCGTCCAGCATTGAATCACTGCTGCTTATATACAGATAGCATGGCGCCAGACTCTCCAGCCTGATGGACTCTTTTTTTGATTTGTCATCCTTCATATTCACTATATCAAGCTATATCAATCCCGATTGCTTTTATTAATACAGGTTTTTCTAACAATTATAAGGGCTGCAGATAATATAACCAGAAATATTATATAATAAACCACCACATCTTTTATATGGTAATCATTAAAATTTAAAATAAAAAAATCCTGTTCAGATAAAATTTTAACCATTATTAAAATATATCTAAAAAAAACTTTGGATGATTTAAGTATAAAGCAGCCCGCAGGGGGCCATAATATACTGACAAATGAAGAATTTATCAGAATAAAAAGAAGAATGTAAAATACCGGAAGTATCAGAATATTGGCTGCCGGTGAGATCAAAGAGAATTTTTTAAAAAAGTAGGCTAATATAGGGAAAAGGACTGCCTGTATGGAAAAAGTCATAAGGCCGATTTTTATAATAAAATTCTTTTTGAGTTTTAATAATGAGAAAATGCGGCCGGCTATTTTTCTTACCACCGGGTAAATAAAAATTAATGCTGCCATGGAGCCGTATGACATCCAGAATCCCAGATCATAGAGAAAGCAAGGATTAAAAAGTACCATTATAATATATGAAAGGTATAGTAAAAATCTGTAATTATATTCCCTGTTCCAATTTGAAGCAAGAAATATGAAAATAAATACGACTGAGGCTCTTAATGTGCTGGCTCTTCCACCTGTCAGAAAATTGTAAAATACTAATAATACAACTACAACCCAGAATGCAATAAAAGAAGGCTTTATCTTCCTGATAAGTATGTATACCATGGATATAAAAAAAGAAATATGCAGCCCGGAAATGGCAAATAAGTGATATAATCCGCACTCTTTAAAATTTTCCGAAAGATATTCCGGGATATTATTTCTGTTGCCGAGTATTAAAGCCTCAGCTATGCAGGCATTTTCAATTTTTAGACTTTTATAAAATGTGTTTTTTATACAACGGTAAAGTCTCCCTCGCAGATAAAACATTTTTGAAGCCAAGCTTCTGCATTCAATTCTCTCGGTATTTCCGCTCTTTACGTTAAAGTACAGACAGTCCTGACTTACAGTTTCAGATTTAACAGAATCTCCCTGTTTTAAATTTCCCATCAGCCTTAAATAATCATCCCTTCGAAGAGATTCAGCTCTTGCACTGTCCAGCCTTACACTTAGTGATTCATTTACAGAGTAAAAACTATTTAAATTTCCGCTTCGGTCATAAACATGTACGCTTCCTGCTTCCAGTAAAAAATTTAAACTACCGAAATAATAGTCAGGATGGTCTGAAATCCTTCCTTCTATAATTACGTCATTACAGCAAAAATTTCTGTCCCTGGATATGGATAATAAAATTTTCTTACTTTGGCCGTATTGATATATACTGATAATTGAATTTCCGATGACCAGTAAAATAAAAAATGGGATCACCATCAGAACAGAAAACTTTAGAAAATTCCTTTCAGAATCAGGCTGAAATAGTTTTGCGGATAAGGGCGCGAAAGAAGAGCCTAAAGGAAACCTTATTGAAAGTCTCCTTATTAATATAACCTCTAAAATCAGCATCAATAAGATAAATACAGCCTCTACGGTAAAAATATGGGGGTTGTAATAATGTTGTCTGCTTCCTATATAAATCCCTATAGTCAATCCAGCAGTCCAGAAAAGATAAAATTCCCTTAATATAAATGACAGTATTTTCTGCTTTATACTATTCAAATAGATATATACTGCTCGATTTTTTCATACTTTTTTTCACCTATACCTGTAACGTTTTGTAATTCTTCTTTAGTCTTGAAAGGGCCATTTTTATTTCTGTAATCAATGATGCTTTTGGCAGTTACAGGTCCTACACCGGGCAGTGATTCCAGCTCTTCCAGGCCCGCACTATTTATATTTATGGTCCTGTTTTCTGAATAGCTGTTATTTTCTGGATGCTCACTGGTAAAAAACAAAAATCCTCCACTGCTTATTTCCTCCAGTGATGGAATATAAATCCTCTGCCCGTCAAATACTTCCTCTGCGAGATTTATAATCTCCAGGCAGGCATATTCACTTTGACCGCCTGCAAGCTCTAACAGGTCTATTACCCTTGCCCCATTTTTTATTTCATATACTCCGGGATTTTTGACTTCACCGCAGATATAAGCTTTTATAACGCCGCCGGTCTGGGCCATCCCATCATAATTATATGTATCTTCCAAATCCACTATTATGCCTGAACCAACACTTTCTTCTTTTTCCGGTTTTATTTCATCATCTACTCCAATATCATTTCCTTTATCAACAATATTTAAATTACTTTCCAAATAATAACTCTTAAGAATATTTTCCTTCCTTTTTATCTCAATCTTTTGGTTTATAAAAATAAAAATGAAAGAAGTTATTATTAAGAAAATAAATCCCGGAATAATAAAATAGAAATGCCTGTTTCTCCTATATCTGATTTTGTTAATGAATAATTTACCTCTGCTTATTTTTTCCTTTAAATCAAATAAATTCATCTGGCTTATTTTACATATTTATGCCATTGTACATATGCATTATAGCATAAGAACAATAATTTTAAAGCATAAAACTTGATTATTCTATTTCCTTTTTATCATTAAGGGTTAAAAAATCAGATATTTAAAAAATCATCCATCTAATGTAAAAAAAATATAGTGTATATTATTAAATATTATGATACAATTATTAACTATTATAATAAAATAACTATATAAAGAACTATAAATATTAATAAGGCAAAAGTAATCTGGTCGTCAAAAAGGAGAAGATTTGAAGTTTAAATATATAAAAGAGGCTGACATTTTAATTATAATACTTGCAAATGAAAAAATAGAGTATGTCGAGCAGGCCGGGCCTATTAATATACATTTCTCCATTGATAAAAAGCCCGTACTTATTGAAATATTAAATGCAACCTATTTTTTATCAAAAGCTTTAAATTTCACAAAGAAGGCTGAAGATTATAAGCATTTTAAAATTCTAAAATAAGTCCTATTTTATTAAAGAATATATTATGTTGAAGACAATATTGTTATTAATAGAAAATGAATTTAGAGACGAAGAAGCAGTTTATCCCTATTATAGATTCAAAGAAGCTGGATATGATGTAAAAATCGTAGGGCCTGAGAAAGATAAAGAATACAGGGGTAAATTCGGAGTGATCCTAAAATCAGATCTTGCCGCTTCTGAAGTCAAGCTTGAGAATGTAATCGCAGTAATAATCCCCGGAGGATATGCACCAGATAAAATGAGGATCAAAAGCGATATGGTTGACATAGTAAAGAACGCTTCTCTTCAAGGCAAAGTTGTGGCAGCGATCTGCCACGGGGGATGGATGCTTGCGGAAGCCGATATAGTCAGGGGTAAGAAAGTCACCGGCTATAAGGCAATAGCCACAGACCTAAAAAATGCCGGAGGCAGTTACATAGACAGCGAAGTAGCCGTGGATGGCAATATTGTGACTTCAAGGACTCCCGATGATCTTCCTGCATTTTGCAGTTCAATCCTTAAGCTTATAGAGGCTTCCTCTAAAGAATAATATATTCTATTTCCTCTAATTCTTAACTACAATATTAATAAGTTTATTTGGGATGACTATTTTTTTTACGATCTCTTTATCCTCAATAAACTTTTTTACCTTTCCGGAGGAAAGAGCATACTTTTCAATCTCTTCCGAAGAAGTGTTCTGAGGCAGTTCCATCCTGTCCCTTAATTTTCCATTTACCTGAAATATTATAGTGACCAGTTCTTCTTTTGCTATCTCCTTATCATAATCCGGCCATGGTACCTTATGGATACTTTCCTGGTTTCCGGCCCTAAACCACAATTCTTCGGTAATAAATGGGACTATGGGTGACAGCAGCATAAGCAATTTTCCGGTTAGCTCTCTCACAAGAGCATCGTTTTTGTTACTATCTTTGATATCTTCCTGGTACTTATACATCAGATTGACCAGTTCCATAACAGCACTTATAGCTGTATTGAAGTTAAATCTATTTAAAATATCATCAGTCACCTTCCTTATGGTCTGGTGCAATTTTCTGTACAACTCTTTTTCAATATCATTAAGCTTACCCTTTTTGAATTCTTCTTTAATAGTTGCTTCAGTCCTGCCAGCCAGCTTTATATTTCTTATCACCAGCCTCCATAATCTCTTTAAAAACCTGTTCGCTCCCTCTACCGCACTGTCACTCCAGTCAACCGGACTGTCTGCCGGTCCCATAAAAAGTATGTACAGCCTTAAAGTATCTGCGCTGTACCTATTGTAAATCTCAGAAGGATTGACAATATTGCCTTTGGATTTTGACATTTTTTGGCCATCTAGATTCACAACACCGTGAGGAAAATATTTAATAAAGGGTTCCTTAAATTTTATAAGCCCCGCGTCATATAACACCTTGGTAAAAAATCTTGAATATATTAGGTGCACAGTAGCATGCTCTATTCCCCCTATATACTGGTCCACAGGCATCCAGTAATCTACTTCTTTGCTGTCAAAAGCAGCCTGGTCATAATGCGGGCTACAGTATCTTAAAAAATACCATGATGAACAGACAAAAGTATCCATGGTATCTGTCTCCCTCCTGGCCTTACCCCCGCACCTGGGACAGGTGGTATTTACAAATTCATCACAATAAAAGAGAGGAGACAGCCCCCTGGGTTTGAAATCTATCTCGTAGGGAAGAAGTACAGGCAGGTCCTTCTCCGGTATCGGTACCATGCCGCACCTATCACAATATATAATAGGGATGGGGGCACCCCAGTACCTCTGCCTTGAGATAAGCCAATCCCTTAATTTATAATTCACACAAAAACTTCCCATATTATTCTTTTCAATATAGGAAGTGACTTCCTTTTTTCCCTTTTCCGATCTTATACCGCTGAATTTTCCAGAATTTATCATTATCCCTTCACCAATATATGCAGCACTTAGCTTCTTGTGATCTCTACCATCAGGTGATATTACTTCTTTTATTGGAATACCATACTTGGATGCAAATTCAAAATCCCTTTCATCATGCGCAGGAACTGCCATTATGGCGCCGGTCCCATACTCCAGTAAAACATAGTTTGCAATCCACATGGGAATTCTCTGACCATTTAAAGGATTTATAACATATCTCCCTGTAAAACAGCCTATTTTTTCAACTTCAGCCGAACCGCGTTCAATATCACTCTGCGCCGAGATTATACTTTTAGCCTTTTTAATATCTTTCTTGAATTTTTCATCCATTATAATTTTATCTACCAGCGGGTGCTCCGGGGCAAGAATAAAAAAGGTGACTCCGAATAATGTATCGGGTCTGGTGGTAAACACCGGAATAGAAATGCCTTCACTTCCATCAAGCTTAAAGTCTACTACGGCACCTTCGCTTCTTCCGATCCAATTTTTTTGAATAGTAAGCACTCTTTCCGGCCATCCGTCCCTAAGCAGCTCCATATCATCAAGAAGTCTCTGAGCATAATCGGTTATTTTCAAAAACCACTGGGACAGTACCTTCTTTTCAACCGGGCTGTCACATCTCTCGCACTTTCCCGAAATGACCTGCTCGTTTGCCAGAACAGTCTGGCATGAATTGCACCAATTGACCGGTGCTTCTTTCTTTTCCGCAAGACCCATTTTGTAAAATAACAGGAAGAACCATTGTGTCCACCTGTAGTAATCGAGCTCAGAGGTTATTATCTCACTTTCGAAATCGTAACTCATTCCCATGGCTTTTAGAGCTTTTCTCATCTTTGAAATATTTGCCATGGTACTCTCTTTAGGATGCAAACCGTCTCTTATTGCAGCATTTTCTGCAGGAAGTCCAAAAGCATCAAATCCAATGGGATGCAAAACACTATACCCTTTCCTGGAATAAACTCTTGCTATGACATCCCCTATGGTATAATTTCTGGCATGGCCCATATGCGGTTCCCCCGAAGGATAGGGGAACATCTCAAGGACGTAATATTTAAGATCATCTTTATGGTGCTTTAGTGAATATATTTTTTCTTTTTCCCACTTTTTGACCAGTCTTTCTTCTATTTCATGAGGTCTGTAGACCTCATCTGCTGGTTTTTTTGTCAAATCCTGTTCCTTTCCGGATTATTTTAAATAAACTCAATTCCATTTGATTTCTCTGGAATCTTTCCACAATCTTTCAAGCTTGTAATATTCCCTTAACTCATTGGTAAAAATATGAATAACAAAATCATCATAATCAGCAAGTATCCAGTTTCCCTCTGAAAGCCCGCACACATTAATAGGATAAAGTTTGTCTTTCTTCAGATTTATATATATCTCTTCCTGTATTCTTCTGGTCAATCTGGTATTTCTTGCACTGATTATTATGAAGTAATCGGTGATGATCAATCTGGACCTCATGTCCAGTATTTTTATATAATCCGCTTTCTTCTCATCAGCTATTCTGGCGACTTTCTTTACTATTGCTTTTATATCTACCACTTCCGGCTTAGGGTTTCCGTCCTTCACTATTTTCTTTATCACTGACTTGTATAATCACTCCCCAAAATTATACTGATGTCTACATTGTCTACATTGTCATCGGAATATTTTATTATTCCTACACCCAGCCTTTCCTGCATCTGTTGAGCCAGTTCGTTAACTTTTTCTCTGGAATCAAATATTATTATTTCTGTCTGGGTATAATCCCTGTTATCGGCATCTTTTGTCTCAACGACTTCCAGGACTTCTTCTTCAGCATTAAAATAATTTTCAAGTATTTCCTGAGCTGTAGCCGCTAGTAGTGCTGTACCTTCCCCGTTTAAAATATTAATCTCTATAATCCCTTCCTCTTCCTGTGTATCTTCTGTTCCTGCTTCTTCGGCTTTATAATCAGCCCCCAGGATTATAATAATATCAGACTCTATAGCCTCATTTTCTTTTGTAGTTATATTACCGACCCCAAGGATATTTTTTAAATCAGTTGCTGCTTCTATTACATATGCATTATCTGTGTATATTGTGATTTCAGTAATATCGTAATCAAATTTTTCAGTAGGTTCGTTTGCAATTTCAAGCACATTGTACTTATTCTTGCCGCTTTCAAATAACTTCCCTTCTAAAAGGTCTGCAACTTGTTTAGCAAGACCGGGTGTGCCCTCACCATTGAATATGGTCAGATTGACTGTTTCCTCGGCAGTGACTGTGACCTCTTCGGATACAGACTCCCCCATAGCAAATATTTCGGCAAGTTCTGAAACATCAGGCAGATAAACTATCTCTTCTTCTGCCAGTTCTGTAGACGACACATCCAAGGGATAAACATTGTTCTTGCTGGGTTCTATCTCAGAGAATGTGGAGAAGATCTTTAATTCTTCTTCCATACTCAGATCAGTATCAATAAAATCACTAATAAGATTTAGATTGGCTGACAGCTCTTCTTCATTTTCACCCACTATCTTTTTTATCACTGCGTCTAAAATCAGCTTCTGTTTGGTAATATTTCCTATTGGAACATCCTCTTCTATACCGCTGAAAAATTTAAGGAAATTTAACGCCTCTGTTCCGTCAATCAGGTTCTCTCCTTTTTTCAGTTCAAAGGTTGAATTGTCGTCATAATTTTTAACTACTATCTCCTCATCCAATTCCAGATTTATCCCGTTCAATTTATTGACTACATTATAAATATCCATAAGGATATAATGATTTATCTCCATATCCATACCCAGATTTCTCTCCAGAGCAAGATTCAGCAAATCCATACCCCCTACTTCTACCGAATCACCCACCAGGCCTGCTCCTATACCCGGTATATCAAGCAAAGTCTTTACCGGTATGCAGAGAGATGTCAGTTTTTCTTCAATGCTGTAATATCTTGAAAATACTATTGAACTTACCTCAGGTTCAAGTAGATCCTGATCCGCACAGGCAATGACTATATTTATGTCCTGGGTCAGTTCAAAAGAGCTCGGTATACTTATTCTTTCTTCATCCGGGATCTCTACTTCAGTAGAAATCATGCTTTTGATCCAGGGAACACCCCAGAAGACCACCGCCACAGCAATAACTACCAGGATCAACATTATTCCTAATATCTTAAAAATAGCCCTTCTTTTCTTCTTCTTCTTTTTTATTCTTTTTATCCTGAAACCTTCGCTTTCCACATTTTCGCCAGCCTCCTCTTCAAACTTAAAATCTTCATCTTTGAAGAAGTCGTCTTCAAAATTACTGGATTCTTTTCTTCTGCTGCGTATATTTTCTAAATCTTTATCATCATCATCGCTTACAAATTTATCTTCATCATCATCATCAAAAGACATTTTAAATACCTCCACAAATATTGTTCCATATCTTACTAGTATCAGGATGTAATAACCTGTTTCTTTTTACAATATATATTATATTATTTTTATAAACCTCTAATAAACATAAATCAATGTTTTTTAAAGCAAGATCCCTGCATTTCTCTACACCATCATAATCTCTGTTTTTCTCAATTTTATCAGAAATAAAAAAAATCTTATCCTCAAGACTCATATTGCAGTATCCAACAGTATGAAATTTAATCGCCTTTAGCACCTCTTTTTTAGAAATATCAAAATCCCTTGAAACCAGATAAGCGCCTACAAAACCGTGTATTAAAGGCGGTGATTTTAACGCAAAACTGCTGACCTTAAGTTTATTATTTATTGCCGTCTCTACCAGCTCTTTATAACTGAACACTTTACCATAATCATGCAATATACATACAATACCAAGATTAAAAAAATCCAGATCAGCATGATGCTTTTCTGCCATTATACCCGCATACTCCAGTGTATTAATAGAATGCTGGTATAAAGAAACAGGCATAACAGACTTAATCTTTTCAATCAAACCTTTAAGATATTCTTTTTGCTCTGCACTCAAAGCAAGATCATTTATAAAGTCCATGTTTTATTATATAATTGCTGACCCCTTCGGGTACGAGATAATCTATTGGTCGGCCGCTCTTTAATCTATTTCTTATATCGGTTGAAGAAATAGACAGAGCTGGTATCTCCATAATATATATTTTCTTATAGGATTCCTCATCACTTCTGAAAAGTTTTTTTCTCAGACCCTCTATTCGTGTTATATCATATCCCGGTCTTGTAGCAGCTATGAATTTACATAGTGAGATTATTTCATCGGTGTTTTTCCAGTTAAGTATTTCTAGAATAGCATCGGCACCGGTAACAAAATATAGTGATGATTTTTTACCATACTTTTTCTTTAGCTGCCTTACTGTATCTATGGTATAGGACTTTTTTTTCTTTTCTATCTCCATTCTGGAAACAAAAAAGTTACTATTGGAAGAAGTGGCGATGACAGCCATTATATACCTGTCTTCCGAATCTGCTATTTCCTGTTTATCTTTATGCGGTGGATTACCTGTAGGTATAAATATCACCCTGTCCAGATTAAATTGACTCAATGCTTCCTGAGCAGTAACCAGATGGCCGCTATGAATAGGGTTAAATGTTCCCCCCATAATACCTATTTTTTGTCCTTGCTTTTTATCTTTTCCCATATTATTTCCTAATCTGACCATCACCCAGCACTATAAACTTATTGGTGGTCAGTTCTCTTAATCCCATAGGACCCCGCCAGTGAAGTTTCTGAGTACTTATTCCTATTTCCGTACCCATTCCGAATTGTTCACCATCCGTAAACCTGGTAGAAGCATTGACAAAGACAGTAGATGAGTCTATGGCATTAGTAAAATAAATCGAATTCTTATAACTTGAAGTGATAATAGTTTCAGTGTGATGTGAGCCATATTTATTTATATGTTTTACTGCTTCCTCTATGCTTCCGATGATCTTTACCGCCATCTTGTAATCCAGATATTCCTTATACCAGTCTTCTTCAGAAGCAAGTTTAATAGAGGGATAAATTTTTTTAGATTCACTGCAGCCCAAGAGTTCCACATTTTTAGACTCAAGATTCTTAAGGACCAGGGGTAGTATTTTACCAGCTGCATCCTTATGTACCAGTAACTTCTCGGCTGCATTGCAAACACTTGGCCGCTGTGTCTTTGAGTTTATTATTATTTCCGAAATAACATCTTCGCTTATGCCCTCCAGCATATTATCAATATAAACATGGCAGTTTCCTATTCCGGTCTCGATCACAGGCACCTTCGAATTTTCTACTACACTATCGATTAGATTCTTACCCCCTCTTGGGATAAGGACATCTATATACTGCCTTAGCTGCATCAATCTGACTGCATCTTCCCTGCCGGTAGTGGGTATTATCTGTATTATACTCTGGGGAAAATTATTATTTTCCAGAGCTCTGCCCATCACTTCGACCAGCTTCTTATTAGTATTGATGGCATGAGAGCTTCCTCTTAAAACGATGCAATTTCCTGCCTTTACACACAGAACTGAAGCATCCACAGTAACATCAGGCCTGGCTTCATATATTACTCCCACTACTCCCAGCGGGACTCTGACATTTTTTAAAATCAATCCGTTGGGAAGATTATATCCGAAAATAATCTCTCCTACCGGATCGGTAAACCTGATTACTTTATCTATACTTTCTGCTTTTTTTTCTATCCTCGGCCTGTCAAATTTCAACCTGTCCAGCAGACTTTCAGATATTCCTTCCCGGGCAGACTTTTTCAGATCTTTTTCATTCTCTTTTATGATCTCCCCGGCACTGCTGACAAGATATTCTGCAATATCAGAGAGTATTTTATTTTTAACTACAGTACCTGCATTTGAAATAAGGCCGGTACTTTCTTTTGCTCTTTTTGCTATTTCTAAGACTATATCCATAAGCTTCCCTAATTTTAGTTATTATAACATAAAACTGCCCGAGTAAATTAATCCTTAAAAACTACCAGGCAATCCCTGTGAATTACTTCACTGCACATAGCATCATTAAATTCAGATAAAATCTTTTTCTGGTTCTTGCCCTTTATTTTTAATATATCATCACTGGAAAAATTACTTATTCCCTTAGCAATAAGTTTATTGTCCATGGAAAACACTTTTAATGTATCGCCTTTATTAAACTTCCCGCTGACTTTTACCACCCCTACCGGCAGGATGCTTTTGCCTTTATTTAACACAGCCTCTTCTGCCCCCTTATCTATGATTATGGCACCCTTGGTCCTCATACCGAAAGCTATCCATTTCTTTATGCTTTTTACCTTCTTCATAGTCTGTGGAGCAAAAAAAGTCCCCACATTTTTTCCGGCAAGGATCTCATCAAGTACATTTATTCTTCTGCTGTCAGCGATTATGGTCTTTATACCTGAAAAAGAGCAAATCTTTGCTGCCTTTATTTTGGACTCCATTCCTCCAATACCATAAGTCGAACCGATCCCTCCTGCCGCACTCTCAATATTTTTATCTATTCTATCTATATATGAAATAAGCTTTGCATCCCTACTGGTCCTCGGATTTTTATCATACATCCCTTCAATATCAGTTAAAATCACCAGAGCATCCGCCTCTGCCAAAACCGAAACAAGGGCTGCCAGCTCGTCATTATCCCCAAACTTTATTTCATCTACAGCCGCGCTGTCGTTCTCGTTTATTAAGGGAATCACACCTAAATCAATTAAATTTCTTATAGTATTTCTAATATTCAAATACTGCTCCCTTCTAGTAGTATCCTCCTGGGTAAGTAGTATCTGGCCTATTTTTAAGCCGTTTTTAGAAAACAGATTACCATACAGCTTCATAAGTTCCACCTGACCTATAGATGCTGCCGCCTGGAGCAGAGTTATTTCCTGCGGTTTTTTTGATATATTTAAATCTTCCAGACCGGCAGCTATAGCACCGCTGGTAACTATAATCACCTCAATACCTCTCTTGGCCAGAGAGCTTACTTCTTTTACAAATTTCTCTATATTGGCCCTGTCCAGTCCGCCTGTTTTTAAGGTAAGACTGCTGGAACCTATCTTTATTACCATTTTTTTAATATTTTTAAGACATCTTCTTTTATCTGTCATGATTTACCCCACATGTAAAGTCTATTCTACAAGTGAAAAAACCAGATCACCGATGATCACTGTGCTTCCTTCTTTAACACCCATCTTTTTTAACCTGTCTGCAATCCCCATTTTCTTAAGCCTGTTTTTTAAATGATCCAGTGCTTCCTCATTGCTCAGATCTGTCATTGCCACCATTCTCTCTATTTTCTTATTTTTAACCACATATTCACTGTTATTTTTTTCAATCTCAATTTTATCCATCCCCGATTTACTATCATTCAGGCTGTAAACACTGACTTTCTCCGCTTTATCAGGACTGCTCTCTTCATCCTTCCGGATCTTTCTTCTATATTCATCTACTCTTTGATATAAATCTTCTACCAGTTTATCGAGGTCTTTTCCTGTGACCGCCGAAATCAGAAATACTTTTTTGCCACTTCTATTTTCAAGGACTTTTTTGATCTTGACCAGTTCACTGCTGTCCGGTACCAGATCTATTTTATTTATCACCACCACATAATCTTTTTTATATACATCAATATTATATAGTCTTATCTCTTCTCTTAGAATATCAAAAGTCTCAATTATTTCCTGTATTTTATCTATAATCCTCTGCCCGTCTAAGATCACCGCAATCACTGCAGTTCTTGTTATGTGCCTTAAGAACTTATCTCCCAGCCCGACTCCCCTGTGAGCGCCTTTTATCAATCCAGGCACATCCGCAACCACAAAATCTTCATCATTTATTTTTACCATTCCAAGATTGGGGGTTAAAGTGGTAAAGGGATAATCTGCAATCTTAGGTTTCGCAGCTGATATTCTGCTTATTATAGTAGATTTGCCTGAATTTGGAAATCCGACCAGTGCCACATCAGCGACAAGCCTAAGTTCCAGATTGACCCAGAAATCCTCTGTCTTTTCCCCTATTTCTGCAAAGGAAGGGAATCTTCTTTTAGAAGACGCGAAACTCGAATTTCCCCTGCCTCCTATTCCACCTTTAGCAATGACAATCTTACTCCCTGAGCTGTTCAGGTCCGCAATTACATTTCCCCTGTCATCTTTGATTACTGTCCCGATAGGTACTTTTATAATTAAATCTTTCCCATCTCTTCCGTTTTTATTGTTTGATTCTCCTCTTTTGCCGTTTTCAGCTTTAAAATGTATCTTTTTCCGGAATTCGTATAAGGTACTCAGATCTCCAGTGGCCTGTATGATCGCATCTCCGCCTTTTCCTCCGTTCCCCCCGCTGGGGACCTTTTTTACTCCGCTTTTCAATTTAAAAAAGGTGACAGCGCCGTCTCCGCCATTTCCGGCCTTTATATTGATTTTAGCTTCATCTAAAAACATATCATTCCGCGTTTTTTCTTTTCCCGATCAAATCTTAAAACCATTAAGAATTTTGGTTCAATCACAGTTTGAAGATCGCTTTATATATTTTTCTTTTCAGCATCAGATCCAGGCCCTTTTTAAAATCCGAAAGCGGCATAACTTCCGATATGAGAGGAGATAAATCCAACTTTTTTTCTATTACTATATCATAAGCCATTTTTAAATCCTTTGGAGTCGCTGAATAAGAGCTTTTTATGACCAGTTCTCTTTTATATACTTTTTCAAAATCAATCTCAAATCTGCTTTCCTGGCCGGAAGCTCCGAAAATATTGATGGCTCCCCCGTCTCTGATATAAGAAAGAGCTTCACCCATAGTATTTTTACTGGTTACAGTAAGTATGGCAATATCTGCACCTATACCAGTGATTTTTTTGACTTCTTTTAAAGTATCCTGACAGGACGGGTTTATAATGTAATCCGCTCCAATATTTTTAGCCTGAGATAACCGTCTGCTGTCCAGGTCAACAGCGATCACCCTGCCCCCTGAAAGTTTTATTAACTGGATAAAAAGCATTCCGATTACTCCTGATCCTACCACAGAAAATATATCGTTTTTTAAAAATGTTATTCTTTCCACAGCTCTAATACAGCAGGCCAGCGGCTCTATAAATAATGATCCAATAAGATTAAAATCGGCAGGTATTTTAAAGGTAGTATATTTTATATGTTCCTTTGATAATCTTATATACTGACAGAATGAACCAGGGAAAATATTAGTCTCCTTAAAGTGCCTGCACATAGAATGATTACCGTGCAGGCAGTAATGACATTGGTAACAGGGTATATGATGAGCTGCCACCACAATATCTCCCACATCAAATCCTTCTACATCCCCTCCTATTTCAATTATTTTTCCCACTACTTCGTGCCCGAACACTGCCGGTTTTTTAACTTCAGGATCAAATATTTTTACAATATCTGAGCCGCATAGGCCTGTATACATCATCTCTATCAACATCTCATCTTCCTGTATCTCAGGCTTATCCATTTCTTCCAGTTTAAACTTATCCCTGTTATAACAGAACAGAGCTTTCATAAGCATCACATCTTATATTATATTTTATACCTTTGCCTTTACTCATAAGTTCCAATGCCTTTATCAGTTCTTCAAGCGGCATATCTGCTGTTATAAACTTAGCCGCATCAATACGGCCCGAGGTTATTAATCCAAATGCTTTACTCACATATTCAGGAGTATGATGGTACACGCCCTTTATATTCAGCTCCGCGTAGTGGATCAGATCTGTATCAATATTAATAGAAGTACCGGGCATGCAGCCTCCGAATAGATTTATCAAAGCACCTTTCCTGCCCATCAGTATAGTCATCTCCCATACTTTAGGGATCCCTGTAGCATCAATTGCTACATCCACACCTCTATTACCTTCAGTCAATCTCTTTACCTCCAATACCTGATCAGATGCTTTGGCTGCATTGATAGTATGATCTGCACCAAACTCACTTGCATAACCCAGCCTTTCTTCTGACAGGTCAACCGATATTACAACCGCACCCTTAAGTTTGGCCAGCACTACAAACATAAGGCCGATAGGTCCTGCACCGTTAACCACTACTGTGCTTCCTGCTTCAATACCAGACTGCTCTACGCCATGGACCACACAGGACAGCGGTTCCAGGATTGCTGCTTCCCGGTATTGTATATTATCAGGTAAAACAAATGCATTTTTTCTTAATATATTCCCTGGAACCCTTATATACTCAGCATAGGCACCATTGTTGTATACCAGATTCTCGCAAATGGAGTACCTGCCGATCTTGCAGTAATAGCACTTATAACAGGGTACACTGTTTACTGCTACTATCCTGTCTCCCACTTTGAAATTATCCACTCCATCACCTATCTCTACGATATCACCCGACCATTCATGACCAAATACTGAAGCCTTTTTTATCATTTTAGGGTGGCCTCTCATATAAGTCTTCACATCCGAACCGCAGGTAAGCGCGCTTCTTATTTTCACCAGAGCTTCGCCCTCTCCTATCACAGGTATTTCTATTTCTTCATATCTTATATCTTGTGGACCATAAAACAGCTGAGCTTTCATTTTACCCTTCATAAATCCTCACTGCTCTGATATCTTTAAAAAACCTTTTTTTAATATGTTACCTAAATATTACAGGAAGAATCTACCGAGTCAAGCAAATAAAAAACCATCAGTTCAAAATAATAAGTAAATATCTCTGCATTCTTACAGATGTTTTTCTAATCTAAAAAAATAACTGCCTGCCGGTAAAACTGGAAAATAAATCCAATGCTACTCTAATTATGGTTATGACCAGAAGTATAATAAAAGTGATTTTTATGACCTTCGGTTTTGTTTTTATATTTAGATATGTACCGATTCTTGAACCCGCGATAGATCCCAGAGCTACTGAAAGTCCTAAAAAGAAATCAAATCTGACCACCATAAGCTTTCCTATAACTCCGAATATCGAACTACAGAATATAATCATAAGGGAGGTGCCTATAGCGATTTTTAAGGGGAAGCCGAAGATAAATACCAGAAGCGGGACATAAAGTGCTCCACCTCCAATTCCCAGTAAACCAAAAACAAATCCAGCTACTAGTGAAATAGGTATGACCTTGAAATAGCATCTCTTATCCGGAACAAGATTTACCGCAATACTGCTTTCTTTAATATCTCTGCCGCTGTCTCTTTTTATATAAAATAATCCAATAGAAAGAATTGCAGCACAAATATAGACCATCTTTATAGCTGTAGCCGGTATGTATTTGGTAAAATATGAACCAAAAAAATAGCTGACAGCACTGGTAAGGCCAAAAATAAGTCCAAATCTGATATTGATAGTTTTTTGGAGGTAATTAAACAGCGTCCCAAAAGAGCCGGCAAAGAAGGTCTGCAGTGCAGATATTGCCGTAGCGATCTTTACTTCTACATTAGTAATATATAACAATATTGGGAGGACCAACATACCGCCGCCTATTCCCAGAAACCCTGCTACAATCCCCCCTAATACTCCGATTCCAAAAAACTCTAAGTATTCCATATTGTTTTATTATTATAAAGAACACAAAAGAAAATTTAAAAAGATAGATAATCTGATATTACAGAAGCTTGAACACCATATATTATCCATACTCTATTCAGTTAAGTCAGGATTCCGGAGGGTCATTATGCAGAAATAATATTTATTACTTTACCTTTTTTACTTCTCTTTACAAATTCAACTACGCCATCAGCCCTGGCAAAAAGAGTATGGTCTCTTCCCATACCGACATTAAGACCCGGCTTATATTTAGTCCCCCTCTGCCTTATAAGAATATTTCCAGCATTGACCACCTGGCCTCCGGATTTTTTTATACCTAAAAATTTCGGATTACTGTCTCTTCCATTTCTGCTGCTTCCAACACCCTTTTTACTTGACATAAGTTTCTCCTATTATTTTTTCTTCATATTTATTTTATCCATATGCAGTATAGTAAGTAACTGCCTGTGCCCTACCTTTCTCCTGTACCTTTTTTTGGGCTTATATTTAAAAGCAATTACTTTATCTCCCTTAATCTGTTTCATTATAGTAGCTTTGACTTCAGCTTTTGAAAGTATAGGTTTACCGATCTCTATTTTATTACCATCACTTATAAGATTGACATCTTTAAGAGTGATCTTATCTCCTTCTTTTCCTTCAATTCTTTCTACTACTATATTTTTATTTTCTTCTACCTTATATTGTTTTCCGCCGCTTGTGATTATCGCGTAAATTTTAATCCTCCGTCTACTCTCTGTAAATTACAGAGTGAAATATTAACACATACCATATAAATCTGTCAATTTCAAAGATTTGCTGTTCCCCAAGCCGTCCTAATCGCATATCTCGGCTACTGCGCTGGTCCTTGAAATAGACTTGACTTTAACTTTTATTCTCTTACCTAAGTATTTTGCCCCTTCAATAATCTGGATGACAAACCCATCTACTCTGGAAATGGCATCATTTTTATTGTAGAGGTAAGGCTCTTCTACTAATAAATCCAGCAAATCACCGACTTTAAACGGCTTGGCAGCATCTTTGATCTCAGCGATCGAACCTTCGGCAACTACTATAAAAGAATTAAGCGGCAGCTTTGGATCACCTTGAATATCTATATATTTTTTAGTTATATTCTCAAGATGTTTTAAGTTCTTCCCCTTAGGTCCTATCACAAGTGATGCAATTGCGGTGTTTAATTTTACTAAAAAACCTTTGGAATCACTTTCCCTGGCAAGCTTTCTTATTTTCCTCTCAGTTTCAAGAGTTATAGTGTCCTCAGATTTTATATATCCCGAACCTTCACAATAGGGACAGATTTTACACATAGTGTCCAGAATCCCGTCAGATACATTTTTTCTGGTCATTTCCAAAAGCCCGAATTTTGAGAATTGCGATACTTCAGTTTTAGTCCTATCGCTTTCAAGGCAATTAAGAAACCTGTTAAAAACTTTATTCCTGTCCTTTTCACTCACCATATCAATGAAATCAATCACTATTATTCCCCCAATATCTCTAAGTTTCAACTGGCTTATAATAGTCTCAGCTGCCTCAAGATTTGTTCTCAATATAGTCTGGGCCGAGCTTTTACTTGAAGTATATTTACCAGTATTGACGTCGATTGATGTCATTGCTTCTCCATTATCTATCACTATGAATCCTCCTGATTTCAGCCATACTTTTCTCTCCAGAGCATTTTCTATGACCTCATTGACATGAAAAGCTTCAAAAAGATCTTCCTTGCCATGGTATAACATTATATTACTGAATTTAGATCCTATATACTTAAGATATTTGATTATCTCCCTTTTGATTACTTTTTTATCTACATATATACTGCTGAATTCTTCCGAAAAAACATCCCTCATTATTTTTATGATAAGAGAATACTCGCTGGAAATTAATTTAGGTTTGGTCAGATCAGAAGCTTTTCTCTTTATATGATCCCACTTCTTTTTAAGCTGCTTCAGATCTTTTTTCAATACTGATATATCTGCTTTCCTTGCCGCAGTCCTTATAATCAAACCACTGTCTTTATTGTTTAATCCTTCTGCGATTTTTCTCAAGTCACCTCGCTCTTTATCAACAAGTCTTCTAGAAATACCTATTCCAGTATTAAACGGTGCCAGAACCAGATATCTGCCTGGTATGGATATGAAAGTAGTAAGCCGCGCTCCTTTTGTTTTCATGGGATCCTTTGTCACCTGTACCATTACCATCTGGTTAGGCTTCAGTACATACTGTATCTTTTTGGGGATCTCTTCACCTTCATCGATATCAATATCAAGACCGACTTCATTTACATACAGAAATGCATTTTTATCTTCTCCAATATCCACAAAAGCTGCATTCAGACTTGGTAGGACATTTTTAACCTTCCCCATATAGATGTTGCCCACCAAAGATTTTTTACTCTTTCGTTCAAAAAAGAGCTGAGTCACCTGTTTTGATTCAAGAATAGCGACTCTGGTCTCGTTTTTATCCAGACTGATTAACATTTCTTTATTCAATTTTGATCATTCTCCTTTGCCGGTTACTCAGGCTACATCCATAGGTGTTTTGAGCATATTTTCTCTCAATACAAATAATTCTTCTTTTTTTACCTCCCTGACACCAATCCTGTAATCCTTTAACCAGCTTGTAAAATATTTATAAAAATCATTAAATTTAAAAAATTCATTATTATCTTCTTTAAAAATTTTAGCATATCCAAACAGTTTTAGAAAAAAAATATGGGATCCCGTTCTGCCCTGTTCTATTCCCAGATCATATATTGCCCGGGAAAAATCAGATTTCTTTAGATCGTTTTCCATGGTCTTATAAAATTCTTCTAAAATTCCTCTGTCAGAATAACAGGATTCAAGCCTGAAAATATAAAGACTTACTGCAACGTCATTCATAAGATTTGCTGTTTCTATAGCTGTCTTCCTGGCTTTAATTACCTGCATCTGCGACTTAAGCTGTAAATTGACCTTTTTCTTAAACCCCTGACCGCTGATATTTTCATTGATCAGTACATCCGAGTACTCAGCCAGGCTTTCTATCCCCAATGGAGTCGGGGGGCTAAAAACTATCCTTGGTCTCGGGTTATAGCCCAGGCTGTACTCAATCTTCAGCTCTGCCCTTCTCAAAGCCCGCATTATTATTCTGGTAATATCCAGATGGGATAAATATTTAAACTCATCCTTTTTATAAAATTTAAATCTTATCTTGGTCCTGCAGGCATTTCTTTGATTTATCATATTCTTTCAGTAAAAATTTTTTACTTACCCCTATATCTATCATATCCCAGGGTAATATTTCACTGCTTGAAAATCCTCTGGTAGTAAAAAACTCAATATCCAGTCCGGCTTTCCTGAATTCCTCTTCCCAGATATGCAGTTTGAAATGATCTGTCCAATTATCAAATTTAGATCCACTCTTCCAGGCACCTTCTATGACTTCTCCGACTCTGTCATTGCCCCTGGACAGGGCACCTTCTATCATACTTTTTCCGGGTTCGGTCCAGCTCATATTTACATACCGCCCGGGGATATTTTTTAAAATGTAATCAAATTTATCTTTCAATTTTCCCATACTGTCCTGCTTTACCCACTGAAAGGGCGTAAAGGGTTTAGGGCAAAAAGCATTTATACTAATGTTGATCTTCAATCTTGACAGTTTATTTCCGGCAATCTGATCTCTTGCTACCCTGATTATCTTTTTTAGCAGCGAGATTATCTGGGTAATATCTTCATCTGTTTCAAACGGTAATCCGATCATAAAGTAAAGCTTTATCCTTTCCCAGCCTTTGCTAAAAGCCATTCTTATACAGTCAAGTATTTCATCTTCATTTAAGTTTTTATTTATTATATCCCTCATCCTCTGACTCCCGGCTTCCGGAGCAAAAGTCAAACCTGTTTTTCTACCACTCCTGATAAGCTCTATCAGTTTAGGGCTAAGACTGTCTAACCTTATAGAAGGCAGTGAAAAAGATATCCTATTTGATTTTGAAGAAGAAGCAATTTTTTCCAGCAAATATTCAATATCCCTGTAATCCGATGAAGATAATGATAAAAATGAGATCTCATCATAACCGGTACTCTTGATACCGGCAACTGCCTGCCTGACCAGAGATTTTGCTTCTCTACTTCTCACCGGTCTGTAAATCATACCCGCCTGGCAGAACCTGCAGCCCCTGCCGCAGCCCCTCATGATCTCTACTGCAAATCTGTCGTGGACTGTCTTAATATTGGGTATTACAGGATCCCGGACTATGCTGTAATTGTTTAAATCCTTTACAGACGCTTTTTTGACCTTTTTTGCCGGCTCAACACTTTTAATCCTGCCATCCTTATAATAATGGAACCGGTAAAATCTTGGGACATATATTCCATCCAATCTGCTAATCTCTTTTAAGAACCATCCTTTATTTCTATTTTTATCTTTGCATACTTTTACCCTTTCCAGTATAGATATAATCACTTCTTCACCATCTCCGATAACCACGAAATCCATGAATTTTGAAAGTGGCTGGGGATTTACAGCTGCAGGACCTCCGGCACAAATAAGGGGAAAGTCTTCTTTTCTTTCTTCTGATTTTATATTTATTCCGCCGAGATCAAGGATATTTAATATATTAGAATAAAGAAGCTCATGCTGGACAGTAAAACCGATCAGGTCAAAGCAGTCTAAAAATATCCTGTTTTCCAATGAAAATAGTTTTACATTACTTTCCCTGAGTTTCTTTTCGAAATCGATCCAGGGAGCAAAAACCCTTTCTGCCGTGTAATCTTTATTTTTATTTACTATGTCATATAATATCTGGACTCCCAGATTTGACATACCCACTTCATATATATCAGGAAACACAAGAGCAACAAATACCAGATCATAAAAATCGCTTATCTGCTTGAACTTCTTACTTTTAGTACCTACTTCACTGTTGACATACCTGCCGGGCTTTTCAATTCCTTTCAGAATGTTTTCCAGCAGGCTAAAATCCAATCTCTTAATTTCTTTCATATTTAATTATCCTAAAGATTTATAGATTATTTGAACTCTTGAAAAGCTACTTCATGGTCTTTTCTTACTTCTCTCCATAGGTAAATATTTTCTACCAGGCCAATGCCCAGCAGCAGACTTATAAGGCTGGAACCTCCGGAACTTAAAAAAGGCAGAGGAATTCCAATGACTGGCATTATACCTATAGTCATGCCTATATTTATAATCACCTGTGATAAAATTATAAGACCAACACCTGCACCAAGAAGCCTTGCAAAGCTGTCTGAAGAATTAAGGGCTATATGAAAGCATCTCCATATAATAACGCCGAGGACTAATATCACCACCAGCGCTCCAATAAAACCCATTTCTTCTCCAACGACAGAAAATATGAAATCAGTGTGGTGTTCAGGGACATAATCTAAATTTGTCTGTTTTCCTAAAAAGAGGCCTTTTCCTAAAATACCCCCGGAACCAATTGCCAGTTTGGACTGAAATAAATTATAGCCGGCACCTTCACTTGTAGCCTCAGGATTTAAAACTACTAAAATCCTGTCCAGCTGATATTGCTTTATTAATCCGGCTTTAAGGGCCAGGAAAAATCCTCCCATGGTCAATCCGACTATTGCCAGTAAGTACAGGAAATTAGCTCCGGATAAAAATAACAGTCCGATGTACACAATAAAATAAATAAGTGCAGTGCCATAATCAGGTTCAAGTAAAACCAGTGATATAAATAAAAAAGTCACCACAAATGAAATGACGACTTTCTTAAATGTGACCCCGTATACTTTCTCACCTTTCCACTTTGACATAACTGCAGCCAGAGACACCACCATAAAGATTTTAGAGAACTCTGAAGGTTGGGCAGTAAAGAACTTTAGATCTATCCAGCTTTTTGACCCGTACACCTCATAACCAAAGATAAGAACAGCTACCAGTATAAGAACACCTACAATAAAAGCCAGCCACCAGAATTTCCTGATTTTTCTGTAATTTATGAACTGCACTGCTATAAACAGTATCATACCGATTGCAAGTCCTATTAGCTGTTTCTTTAAATAATTTTGCGGGTCAGTCACCCCTCCCGGGAGGGTTTCTCTGGTGGCACTGTATACAATCAAAACCCCGAACGAAGATATAGCAATAACTAAGAAGAATAATACAAAGTCAAATCTTATCCTTCTTTTATTATCACTGAGGTTTCCAAAATCACTAAAGCTCTTTTTTCTTCTTTTTATCATTTATAATCACTATTTATTCAATATTAAACAGATATCGGTATATTTCTTCTGCAATCGGGGCAACGTTGCTTCCGCCGGAACCTGCTTCTTCAAGCATTGCTACTATTACATATTCAGGATTCCCTACGGGAGCATAACTCGCAAACCAAGCGTAATCCTGTCTACCGTAAAACTCAGCAGTACCGGTCTTCCCTGCCACCGGTATTTCATTTAGAGGGAAACCGGTAAAAGCACCGGCAGCGGTACCTCCGGTACCGACTACCTGAACTAACCCATCTTCTATGATTTCAAGGAAATGTTCATTAAGTTTTAAATCCTGGTATTCCACTGTAGAATTCTCTACAAACAAATCGCCGTAACTATCTCTTATTTCTTTAACCAGATGAGGTGTAAACTTTACACCGCGGTTGGCAACTATTAAAAAAGCCTGTGCCATTTGAAGCGGTGTTGCCAGCAGGTCACCCTGCCCTATAGCCATATTTACAGTATCACCGGGAAACCAGACAGAGTATTCCGGCCGGGACTTAAAATAATCCTCTTTCCATTCTTTATCTGAGACCAGCCCTTGATCTTCATAAGGAAGGTCCACACCAGTTTTTTCACCAAAACTAAAAGTCCTTAAATACTGCTGAAGAAGTTCCTGGATATTATCATATTTTTTAAAAAGTCCATACCCCACCTGGTAGAAAAATATATCACAGGAATTTTTAAAAGCTCCTCTTACATCAAGACTTCCATGAACCGACCAGCAGCTTTTTGGATAATCTTCCCCCAGCCCAAGCCACACTCCTGCACAATTTAATTTTGTCCCTTCACTGATCACGCCCTCATTTAGCCCTGCGTAACCTGTGACTATCTTTATTACCGAACCAGGCGGAAAAGCATTAACCGCCCTGTTATTCAAGGGGTAGTAGTTTTGTGGGTCATTTAGATAATCCCAATCAGCATATGATATACCCCCTATGAATAATTCAGGTTTAAAAGTAGGGTAGCTGGCCATAGCCAGTATCTGACCATTGGCGGGATCAAGTACCACTACCGCCCCGCCCGGGACTTTATAATACTGGTCCGTATCCCTGTCTTTTTTTAACCTTGCCGCTAAAATAGACTGGTAAAGAATCTCCTCAACAACTCTCTGCAGGTCAATATCAATTGTCAGGTATAAATTATTCCCACAAATCGGATCAGTCTCTTCCAGAACGCTTACCGGTCTCTCTAAGGGGTCGACTTCATATATTTTCTTACCCTTCTTCCCCCTGAGCATGCTCTCATAAGTTTCTTCCAACCCGCTAAGTCCTATCTGATCTCCTCCTTCATAATCATCCCCATATTCCTTTGACTTAAGCCTCTCCTCATCAATCTCTCCGGTATATCCCAACAGGTGTGATGCCAGAAAATTGTAATTATACTTTCTTAAATATACATCGATTACTTCAACCCCTGGCAGGGTGCTGCTGTTCTCTTTAAGATATATCAGGTCAGCTGTATCGATATCTATCTTTAAAATAACTCTATCAATATACGACAGGTTGCTTTGGTTTATTTTTTCCTTTATATCTTCTACAGACATATCCAGACAGCTGCTTAAGGTATCTATGACCTCTTCATTTTTGGAGACAATATTGGGTTCCACGGCCACTGCACTGACTGGAACACTCTCTACTAATAATTTACCGTTCCGGTCATAAATATTTCCCCGCGGAGCTGCAATTGTTTTCTCTCTGACAATACTCTCAGAAGCCAGTTCAGCATATAATTCTCCGCTCATTACCTGCATAAAGAAAAGCCTTAATATGAGCACCATTAAAACCACTGCCAGTAAATAAATTATTATTCTAAATCTTATCCTTATATTTGAACTCAAGTTCTGCACCCTCTCTTGCACCTATTTTTATGACAGGAAAGATGATAAACATCAAAATTATATTACAGACAGGCGCGGTTATCATTTCTAATCCTATCCTGAGTAAATTGCCGTTAAAATTAAACAAATAACGTATTAGATTTACAGCCAAAACGTTTATTTCTGTGACCAGAAAAACAATAAATAAATAATTTAGAAGCCTATATCTGAATTCTTCCGTAACAAGTCTGCTCGCAACAAAGGCACTTAAAGAATAGATGAATGCACTTATTCCTACAATATCACCTACTGCAAGATCCAGTATCAACCCTATTACAAATCCATACAACAATCCCCAAAAAAGACCGTCAAACAGAGTGACTGCTATTACCACCACCAAAATCAGATCAAAGTTCAGGGAAAATGATTTAAAATACTCGAAAAAGACTATCTGCAGCAGTAGACAGATAATCAATATAAAGAAGTGTAATATTTTATAAAAAGTCTTCATATCTTATAAGCAGTGTTTTACTCCTTTATCACCAGAACATATTCGATCTTTTTAAAATCTACAAAAGGTTCGATTTCAATTGATTTATAGGGATCACCTGCATTTTCAGAAACTTTACTTATCCGGCCTATTAAAATCTCTCCGGGAAAATTTCCATATTCCGATGTGATCACTATATCGCCCTTAAATACCGGCTCTTCACTTAAAATATAATTAAGGCTGATCTTTCTATCCTGGCTGCCCTGGATAACCCCAAGTTTTCTTGAAGATAAAATCCTTACGCCGATGTTAGTCTGGGGATCATTTATAAGTCTTACATTGCATGAACCATTACCGGTCATTGCTACCATTCCTACCAGCCCGTCTTCATTGACAACTACCATCCCCTCCAGTACTCCATCACTATTTCCGACATTCAAAATAACTTCTGACTGCCAATTGTTTTCATAGTATCCTATTACTTTTGCAGGTATGGTTAGATGATCTTTTCTAAGTTCTATACCCAGCAGTTTCCTTAAGGCATCATTCTCTACCTTAAGGTTTACATTTTCACTATATTCACGTCTGAGTTCTGAATTCTCTTCCTGGAGCTTCAGGTATTTGTCTCTTAGTTTTATATAATCCCCTATTGAATTAAAAAAACGGGTTATGGGATTAAAGAACAAAATAAGCTTTTCCTGGACCGGTTTTAAAAAATCAACAGTTTTTGCTTTTATACCCTGGACTAATTCAGACTGCCTGTAACTTACGGTAATTATTACCAGACATAAAACAATTATGATGATTAGAATAATAAAGTATTTAAATCTTCTATTTAATGCAGCCATGAGTAAATATATAGGTTGAATGTAAAATCAGTTATTTTGAATACTTCAGATATTTCTTATAAGCATTAAAATCCTCAATGCATTTGCCCGCTCCCATAGCTACTGCTGCTATAGGATCTGCAGCAAGGCGTACATCACAATGTGTCTCCCTTGCTATTCTTTCAGCTATTCCCTTAAGCAGTGCCCCTCCTCCCGCCAGAACAATACCTCTTTTCAATATATCTGAAGCAAGTTCCGGAGGCGTGACATCAAGTACTTCAACAATGGCATTTACGATATCATTCAATTCCTTTTCCAGTGCTTTTCTCATCTGCTGGCTGGTAACAATAATTGTCTTGGGAAGCCCGGTTACCAGATCCCTTCCGTTTATTTCCATCTTCTTCTCATCTTCAAGCGGGAAGGCAGACCCTATCTCCATTTTCACCTTTTCTGCAGTCCTCTCTCCTAAAAACAGGTTGTTCTCCTTCTTTAAATAATAGATTATAGCTTCATCCATTTCATCACCGCCGATCCTGAGCGACTGGCTTACAATTATTGCTCCCAGAGAGATGACAGCCACTTCAGAAGTTCCACCGCCAATATCAATGATCATGCTGCCGCTGGGCTTTTCAATAGGCAAATTGGTACCTATTGCCGCAGCCAGAGGTTCTTCAATTATATAAGCTGCCCTTGCACCAGCCTGTTCGGTAGTCTCAACAACCGCCTTTTTTTCAACAGGCGTAATTCCCGATGGGACACAAATGACTATCCTCGGTCTGGCAAAAGCAACATTTTTATGAACTCTTTGAATGAAATATCTGAGCATTTTCTCTGTTATTTCAAAATCAGCGATCACTCCATCTTTTAACGGCCTGACAGCTACTATATTCTTGGGTGTCCTACCAACCATTTCTTTAGCTTCTCTTCCAACTGCCAGCACTTTGTTAGTCTCTTTGTCAATAGCCACAATAGAAGGCTCTTCCAAGACTATTCCCTTGCCTTTTACATATATCAGAGTAGTAGCTGTCCCCAGATCGATACCCATGTCTCTACCTATGACATTCAAGAAAAAATCAAATATCGGCATCCATAAACTCCTTAATCAACTAATGACTCTAAATCCAAACCTCTCCAGTAAGTCTACAAATTTTATTACAGGAAGTCCGGCTGCATTAAAAAAACAACCGCCGATCTTCTCCACCAATAAACTTCCTAACCCAAAAATATTATAAGCGCCGGCTTTGTCCAGTACCTCTTCCTTGTCTATATATACTTCAATCTCCTTTGGCATCAGCTTCCTAAATTTTACTCTGGTAGTTTCAGCATCAAACTGGCATTCTCCTGATATGCTGTTTAAAACACAAACACCGCTTATTACCTTATGTACCCTGCCGGACAGAATATTTAAAAATTTTTCTGCCTCCTCGATACTGCCGGGTTTTCCAAAACACTTTCTTTTAAAGTACACCACTGTATCAAAACCTGCAATCAAAAACTGCTCCTTATAATCAGAGTCTTTCCCTTTAAGCCTGCTTTTTTTTATATTATTATAAACATTTTCTGCTTTTATAATACTATTGCTGATAACAGTCTTATAAGGATCTTTAAACTGCACCTCTTTGCAATTTTCAGGTTCTACCACTTTATAATCTATTTTTAATATCCTTAGTATCTCACTCCTTCTCGGAGAGGCAGAAGCCAGTATGATCTTTTTTTTATACCCTTTTTGTTCCAATATCAGCCGGTTCTCTATTAAAAAATAATTTAATCTCCCTTTCAGCACTTTTCTTAGAATCCGAACCATGAATCACATTCGCAGTTATATCATCACCAAAGTCTCCCCTGATGGTCCCTTTTTTGGCAATTCTGGAATCAGTCGGCCCCATAAGTTCCCTGGCTCTGTTAATGGCATTATCCCCGCTTATAACCATTAACACTACAGGGCCGGAAGTTATATAATCGATCAACATATTGAAAAACTCTTTGTCTTTATGTTCATTATAATGTTTCTCTGCGAGATTGCGGCTTATTTTTATAATTTTTAGTTTCTCAATAATCAGATCTTCCTTTTCAAAACGCGATATTATCTCTCCGATTATTCTTTTCTTTACTCCGTCAGGTTTTATAATAATCAGACTTTTTTCCATATTATCTCCAAAATTCTTATGCTAAATTTCTTTCAGTAACCCTTATGACCATTCGCTTGAACCCAATTACTCCGCTTATTGGGTAGTTTTACAGTATGGGCATACTTTCCAGTTCAAATCTAAAGGTTTACCACAATTAATACAGGGACTCTTTAATTTCTTTCTGCAGTAAGGGCAGATCAAAAACTCATCCTTGATCTTATTCCCGCATGCAGGGCAGATAGATTGTTTACTGTTAAGCAGTGCCTGCATCCTCTCAATTTCAAGATCCCGTTCTACTACATCATCAATGTATTCCGGAGGTCTTAAGATTAAATATAATATTAACCCTAAAAAATTTAACACCAGGACTACCAGAGACCAAAAAATCGCAGGAACCACGGACTCGCTTCTGAGTTTTGCATCTCTAAAAGTCCAGTAAACAAAGGCAAGCCATATAATAATCAAAACAAAAATAATACCGTAGATCAAATATTTCCATGCGGGATTCCTAAAAAAAGCTAAAACATCATTGATATACCCAAATAAATCCATTTGCCCTCCAAACAATACTTATTATATTCACCGATTTAAGTACCAAACCATAAAATTTATTAATTAATTACATTACTCAAATTTGTTATTGAACCAGTAATGCATATAATATCATTTTCCCCAGAAATTTTTAAAGCAAATCTTACAGAATTTTTTATGGTATCCCTCCGGTATATTTCAACCGGCAGGCGGGCTGTGCCTTTAAATGATTTTATTTTACTCCTGACCACCTTTTCCAGCTCACCTGTATCTAAACTTCGCCTGTCTAAACTTGAAGTCAAAATCAAAATATCGCTCACAGATATGACCTTCTCTATAATTTCTTCATAATTTTTATCCTTCAGAACAGCAAAAATTATAATTTTTTTCTTATCACCAAAGTATCTTATGACATCCTCTGTAAAATTTTCTATTCCCTCCGGGTTATGGGAAGCATCCGCAACTACAACCGGCCTTTTTCTTATGATCTCAAACCTTCCTCTGATCCTTATATCAGACAGGGCCTCACTCAATTTATGTTCTATTATCTTCCTTTTTCTACTTTCAAGGTAAAGCTCAGAAAGTACTACTGCCAGAGACATGTTTAAAGGCTGATACTGCCCGAGAAGGTGCAATCTTAGATCCCTGTACACCTTATTTATTCCCTTTATATCAACGATCCACCCTTCCAGCCCCAGATCCACCTTTTTTCGAATGCTAAAATCTTTTCCTGAGCAGAACAGCCTTGAGCCGGTACCCTCTGCTTTTTTTATTATTATCTCCAGCACCTCCGGACTGCTGCTTGTAGTTGCAACCATTGCACCCTCTTTTATGACTTCTACTTTCTCGGCCGCTATTTCTTCGATGGTATTGCCTAACATCTTAGTATGTTCAAGACTCACACCTGTAAGCCCCACGACCTTTGAACAGGCGATATTAGTGGCATCCCATCTTCCACCCATTCCTGCTTCAAGTACCAGGACCTCTATACCTTCATCTTCTGCTAATTTGAATGCCATCGCAGAGATTATTTCAAACTGGGTAATAGGACCATTAAGGTCTATCTTATTGACTTGCTTAATATAAGGATATATTTGGTTAAACACACGGGCGAACTTCGCTTCTGATACTTCCTTTCCACAGATCCACATTCTTTCGGTGTAACTTCTTATATGGGGAGAGATATGATAGCCGGTAGGTATGCCGTGATGATTTAATATACTGGCAACCATTTTCGTCGTGGAAGTCTTTCCGTTGGTTCCGACAATATGAATAAAATCAATATCCCTGTGGGGGTTGCCCAAAAGCTGAAGTATTTTTTCGATTCTTTCCAGGCCTGGCTTTATTCCAAAAATAAGGCAGCCATCTAAATATTTGCTTACTTGCCTGAAATTCACTGTCTCTCACTTTTATTACTGATTGCTATTTACTGGCACCTTCGATCCTGGTTAACTGATCATTTAAAACTTTTAGAATTTTTTCTGCCTGGTCCAGCCTGTCTTTCTCTTTTTGGATTATTTCTGCCGGCGCTTTATTATTAAAAGCAGGATTTGAGATCTTCTTTTTACTTTTTTCTATTACTGTATTTGTTTTTGCCATCTGGTTCTTTATTCTGTTGATCTCCAGCTTTATATCAACCACATCAAGAATATAAATAAATATGTTTATATTTCTTATAGTGGTCTTAATATATCCTTTTTGACCGGTGCAATCTTTAAATTCTATACTGCTTACTTTCCCAAGACTGTAAATATATTCTTTGTTTTTTTCTAATATACCTTTACTTTTTGTCTCAGATGCCTCTAAATTGACCTTTACTCTGTCAGCTGGACTTATTTTAAGTTCAGATCTTATTTTCCTTATTTCACTTATGACATCAAAAACTATCCCTACTTTATCTTCGGCGTCCTTGTCTACCCTGTCTGGATCAAATTCCGGAAAACTTTCTGTCATTATACTTTCACCCTTATGAGGAATATTCTGCCAGATCGCTTCTGTAATAAAAGGCATAAAGGGATGAAGCAGCTTAAGATATTTTTCCAAAACATACCATAATATGAATAATGAACTTCTTCTGTCATCATCATTTCCTTCAGAATAAATTCTGACTTTTGTCGATTCAATGTACCAGTCACAATATTCATTCCAGAAGAAATCATTCAGAAGTCTTGATGCAAAAGAGAAATTATATTTTGCCATATATTTTTCAACATCCCTGATAGTGCGGTTTAATCCGGACAATATCCATTTGTCCCATAGATTCAAACCAAGATTTTCGATATCCATTCTGTAAATATCCGTATCTTTACTTATATTCGATATCACAAACTTAGAAGCGTTCCATAATTTGTTGGCAAAATTTCTAGCTCCCTCAATCTTTTCATCACCTAAATTCAAATTTTTCCCTGGTGTGGTCAGAGAGGTGAGAGTAAATCTTAAAACATCCGAGCCGTTTTTTTCAATCACTTTTATAGGGTCTACTACATTGCCTTTGGATTTACTCATTTTCTGTCCGTATGCATCAATGACGATAGGATTTATAAACACTTCCCTGAAAGGAATATCTTTCATAAAATAAAGGCTCATCATTATCATTCTTGCCACCCAGAAAAAAATGATATCATGGGCAGTCACCAGAACAGATGTGGGAAAGAAATATTTAAGTCCCTCTGTTTCTTCAGGCCATCCAAAAACCGCAAAAGGCCAGAGGCAGGAGCTGAACCATGTATCCAGTACATCCTTATCCTGTTCTATATTACTGCTGCCGCATCCCGGGCAGACAGCGGGGCCCTCCTCGCTTACAGTCATTTCACCGCAATCTTTGCAATACCATACCGGAATGCGATGCCCCCACCACAGCTGTCGGGATATACACCAGTCCCTTATATTTTTCATCCAGTCAAAATATATCTTATCCCATTTTTTGGGGGTTATTTTTATCCTTCCCTCTTTTACTGCCTGGATAGCCGGTGCAGCCAGCTTTTTCATCGATACAAACCACTGCAGGGAAATCCTCGGCTCCACTATAGTACCGCACCTTGAGCAGATCCCGATTGCTGAAGTGTGCACATCCTTACCTGCCAAATAGCCCTGCTTATTAAGATCATTTAATACTTTCTTTCTTGCGATATTGCGGTCCAGTCCATTGTATTTTCCTGCATTGGAATTCAAAGTGGCATCTTCATTGAATATATTGATCCGCTCGAGATCATGCCTTTTTCCAATTTCAAAATCATTAGGGTCATGTGCCGGTGTGACCTTGACAGCGCCGCTTCCAAATTCCATATCTGCAAAATCATCTTCTATGACAGGTATTTTCCTTTTCATCAGAGGGAGAAAGACAAACCTGCCCTTATATTTTTTATATCTTGGATCCTTTGGATTTACAGCCACTGCAGTATCTCCAAGCATAGTCTCTGGTCTTGTCGTTGAGACTACTATATATTCATCTTTACTCGGTTTACCGCTATTCACATCTATTAAGGGATATTTTATATTCCACAGATTTCCTTCTTTCTGGATGTGTTCTACTTCAATATCCGAAATAGCAGTCCGACACCTGGGGCACCAATTGACCATATAATTCCCCCTGTATATCAGGCCATCTCTATATAGTGCAACAAATTCTTTTATAACCGCCCTGCAGTAAAGATCATCAAGGGTAAATCTTTCTTTATCCCAATCACATGAACATCCCAGCAATTTTAACTGAGTTATTATTCGGCTGCCGTATTTCTCCTTCCAGCGCCATACTTCTTTAATAAACTTTTCTCTTCCAAGTTTAAATCTATTTGTTTTCTTTTCTTCGAGAGCCTTTTCAACCACATTCTGAGTAGCTATTCCTGCATGATCAGTGCCGGGTACCCAGGTAGTGTTACACCCCTTCATTCTCCTATACCTGATAATCACATCCTGCAGGGTATTGTTTAGAGCATGGCCCATATGAAGGTATCCGGTCACGTTCGGAGGCGGTATTACAATAGAGAAGGGCTTTTTTGATTTATCGACTATTGCAAGAAAATATTTATTTTCTAACCAGTGGCTGTAGATTTTTTGTTCAAGCGTTAAGGGGTCATATTTGCCTTCGACCTTACCAAACGTTTTAAGCTGATTTTTCCTCATCTTTCAAAAAAACTTTAGTTTTTGATCCTGTTATCACTTTGGGTTCAATCCTGTTCTCCACAACCTCTCTGGTAATAATACACTTGCTTATATCTTTACGTGCAGGTATTTCAAACATGACATTCAACATAATCTCTTCCATAATGGCCCTCAGCCCCCTCGCTCCTGTTCCTCTCTTTAAAGCCTGTCTGGCAATCTCCCTTAAAGCATCTTTGGTGAACTCAAGATCAACTTTATCCATTTTAAACATTTTGCCATATTGCTTGACCAGAGAGTTTTTTGGTTTTACCAAAATATTTATCAAATCATTTTCAGAAAGATTTGACAGCGTACCGACTATGGGAAGCCTTCCAATAATTTCCGGTATCAAGCCGTATTTTAAAAGATCTTCCGGCATCGTCTGGGGAAGAAGCATATCGATCTTTTCAACTTTGCTGGAGACCTGCCCTGAAATAAAACCCACACTGCTCTTATTTATTCTTCTTTCTATTATCTTTTCCAGCCCGCTGAACGAGCCCCCGCAGATGAACAAAATATGGTTAGTATTGATCTGTATAAAATCCTGGTGTGGATGTTTCCTGCCGCCCTGAGGCGGGACATTGGCCTCAGTTCCTTCCAGAATCTTAAGTAAAGCCTGCTGCACACCCTCGCCGGACACATCTCGGGTAATGGAAGGGTTTTCAGATTTCCTACTTATCTTGTCTATCTCATCCAGATAAATAATACCAGTCTCGGCTCTTTTGATATCAAAATCTGCAGCCTGTATCAATCTCAATAATATATTCTCCACATCTTCACCTACATAACCCGCCTCAGTCAGTGATGTTGCATCAGCAATACAGAAGGGGACATTTAATATCCTGGCCAGAGTCTGGGCCAGAAGGGTCTTTCCGCAGCCCGTAGGGCCGACAAGTAAAATGTTGCTTTTTTCAATCTCTGTATCATCATTGTCCAGCTTATCCTCATATTTTACTCTTTTATAATGATTGTATACGGCTACGGACAGTATTTTTTTTGCTCTTTCCTGACCTATCACATATTGGTTCAGGATGGAATATATTTCTTTTGGCTTGGGAAGGTCTTTAAAATCAACCTCCCTTTCCTCTTTTAGCTCCTCATCTATTATCTCGTTGCACAGGTCCACACACTCATTACATATATATACTCCCGGTCCGGCAATGAGTTTTTTTACCTGATTTTGAGATTTGCTGCAGAAAGAACATTTTAAAAAATCATCTCTTTTCCCCTTATTGGTTGACAAGTGTACACTCTCCTTTAATAAATCTTACTTTTTATAAATAACTTCATCTACTATCCCATATTCTTTGGCTTCTTTTGCACTTAATATAAAATCTCTTTCAGTATCCTTTTCTACTTTTTTTACTTCCTGTCCGGTGTGCTTAGAAATTATTCCGTTTAGGAGAGCGCGTATCCTTACCATCTCCTTTGCATGGATCTCAACATCAATTGTGGTCCCTGAAACACCCCCTGACGGCTGGTGAAGCATAACTCTTGAATTGGGAAGTGAAAATCTTTTACCTTTTTCTCCTGCCAGGAGCAAAACCGCTGCTGCGCTTGCCGCCTGACCGATGCATATAGTGGATACCGGTGATTTTATAAACTGCATGGTATCATACACTGCCAGAGCCGAAGTCACAACTCCACCGGGACAGTTTATATAAAGCTGTATGTCTTTATCCGGCTCTTCAGCTTCAAGATGAAGCATCTGTGCCATAACCAGATTGGCAATATTGTCATCTATGGCCATTCCTAAGAAAATTATTCTTTCTTTCAGCAGGCGAGAATAAATATCGAATGACCGCTCACCTCTATTGGTCTGCTCTATTACCATAGGTACTAAATAATCGTTATACATTTTAATCATCACTCTTTCTTGTTTATTTTGAATCAGGAGTCCAAATTTTTTCAGTTTTTCCTCCTGCCTTTGTCTTTCCTTTATCAGGTGTCCATATCCCGCTCTTGCTTCCGCTGTCTGTATTTTTTTCCTCTACAACTTTTGAGCTTTCTACTAATAGATCGATTATTTTTTTTCTTCTGACAGTTTGCTTGACGGTTTCTTTACCCTCAGGTTTTTGCAGAAATTCCTCTATTTTCTTGACGTAATCTTCCTCTTTATATCTGTTTATAATATCATCTTTTTCCTTTTTAATCTCATCTTCTGAAGGTTCTATATTTTTCTTTTCTGCTTTTTCCAGTGCCTTAAAGATCAAGTATTCCTTGACTTCCCTTATCGCCCTTTCCTTGATCTCCTGGTTCAATTTGTCTTCTGAAAGATTTATTGCCCTGAGATAATCAGCTCTTTTTATTTTTTGCTTTTCCAAGCTCTCGTCAATACTTTTATTTATCTGTTCTATCCTACTGTTCACCATCGCTACGGGAACATCGTTTTTCATCTTATCCATAATATGGCTTAAAATGTCTCCTACAATCTTTTCTTTTCTAATATTCTTCTTCTGCTTTACCATTCTCTCCTTAATACTGTCCTTAAAACTATCTACATCCTTATAATCACCAAAGTTCTTTAAAAATTCCTCATCTACCTCAGGTAGCACCTTCCTCTTTATTTCCTTTATAAAAACACTGAAACTTACCTTTTTGCCAGCAAGTTGTTTATTCTTAATATCACCTGGCAGGGTAAAAGATATTTTCTTCTTTTCGCCCTTTTTTAAACCCACCAGTGAATTCTCAAACTCAGGAAACAGAGTATTGGAACCAACTTCCAGAAGATAATCTTTAGCGCTGCCGTCTTCAAATTTCTTGCCTTCGATTTCTCCGTCAAAATCGAGAGTGACGTAATCGCCTTTAGCTATGGGCTTGTCATCTTCAGCCGGCTCCAATGTAGCAAAGTTGTTTCTTGTAATGTTTATCTGATTTTCCAACTCCTGGTCAGATACATCGGCCGAAAGCCCTGTGACTTCTATACCCTTATAGTCAGGTAATTTTATTTCCGGTTCCAGCTCTACTTCCACTTCAAAAACCAGAGGCAGATCTTCCTGAAGCTGAGTTATTTTTACTTTGGGATGATCTATGGTCTTCAGGTCAGATTCCGCAATCATATCAGGATACAATTCAGATATCAGCAGACTTGCAGCTTCACTCAGCACATAATTCTTACCAAAATTTACATCTATCACCTGATAGGGTATCTTTCCCTTTCTAAAGCCGGGGATATTAGCTTTATTAGATATTTTTTTATATGCTTTGCCAATATTTTTCTTTAAAGAACTATTGGGAACCTCTATGATCAATTTGACCTTGTTTAAATCAATCTTTTCCTGGCTCTTTATTTTGAAACTCAAATAAAATCCTCCTCAAATATCTAAAGCAGCAAAGTTATATTTCAATATTAAGACTCATATTATAATAGAAAACAAATAAAATACAAACCACCGTTCTATAGTCTTTTGGAAGCTGAATGGTGCGAGAGAGGGGACTTGGTCTTTCGTCTCGCTTCGCTCGCTCACGTAAACGCGGACTCCCTCGTCTGCGATTCAGTCCGTCCTTTCAAGTCCCGTAAAACATGCACTTATGGCATGTTTTCCACATTAACTTATAAATCCACTTTAAAAATTATATCTTTTCTGGTGCGAGAGAGGGGACTTGAACCCCTACAGGTGTTACCCCACTAGATCCTAAGTCTAGCGCGTCTGCCAATTCCGCCACTCTCGCATAAGTGGTGAGCCGTACAGGGATCGAACCTGTGACACCCTGATTAAGAGTCAGGTGCTCTACCAGCTGAGCTAACGGCCCACCTATATAACACAAATCTGGCACGCCTGGAGGGATTCGAACCCCCGACGCACGGATTCGAAGTCCGACGCTCTATCCAACTGAGCTACAGGCGCTAATTTTAAAAAATGGGGTGAGAAACGGGGATCGAACCCGCGACCCCAGGATCCACAATCCTGTGCTCTACCAGCTGAGCTATTCTCACCATTTAATACTTTAAAAAACAAATTCTTACAGTTACATTACCCGTTATTATTCCAAAACTTACAAATATGGTACGCCAGGAGGGATTCGAACCCCCGACCCACGGATTAGAAGTCCGTTGCTCTATCCAGCTGAGCTACTGGCGCAAAAACCCTAATATAATAATTATTATAGCAAATAAAATTTTATTATTAAAAAATGCCGGCAGTCCCTAAACCTCTCAAAACCAGATTAATACTTTAGTTAATATCATACCATAAGTCAAGGACGGTTTTAGCCGTAAAAAAATCTAAAACGGTTTCAAAATACTATATCTGGCTTCTTTTATCTCATGCTTTAAACATGATAAAATAAATCAGTTAGACAGTATTAAAAACTACGACATGAGAACAAGTGGACTTTCTTATTGCCGCTTCTGCAACTATGATAACATCGCTACTGGTACTCTTTACTACAGTAGTTTTTTATTTCATAATGCTTGGTTTTTTAATCAGTCTGGGATTGTTTGTACTGTAGATCATTACTCTTATAGACTGTATAAGAAGAGATAATAAAAATTTTGCCTTCGGGTGCAAGGACGCTAAAGTACTCTGAATCCTTCTTCTGATCTTTTTCCGCCAAATCGCACCTATCATCTACTATTTACTTATAATGTATAAAAAAGGGGGGAAACCTAAATAGAAAATGGAGCGGGAAACGGGATTCGAACCCGCGACCCTCAGCTTGGAAGGCTGACGCTCTAGCCAACTGAGCTATTCCCGCCCGAATGGTCGGGGTGAGAGGATTTGAACCTCCGACCCCCTGCTCCCAAAGCAGGTGCGCTAAACCAAACTGCGCTACACCCCGGCTGTACCGACCGATCCTTTAGCACAAAAATAATATCATAATTCTAAAAATTTACAATAAACTCACATACTGCCTTGATCGCCTTGCCCCTGTGGCTGATTCTGTTTTTTTCATCCCGATCCAGTTGAGCCATCGTCCTTTTATATCCGGAAGGAATAAAGATACAGTCATAACCAAATCCGCCGGTTCCCTTTTCTTCAAAACCTATATGGCCGCTGCAAACACCTCTGGCCTCAAAAATAGCGCCTTTTTTAGGTTCCCACAATACCATACTGCATACAAACCTGGCTTTTCTATCGGCAATCTTTTTTGCATTTTTCAGTTCAGCCATCAGCTTATCCCTGTTCTCTTTATCCGAAGCATACACACCCGCATATCTTGATGATCTTACTCCCGGCATGCCTCCTAAAAAATCAACCTCAAGTCCCGAGTCATCAGCAAGGGTAATAATACCTGTACATTCAGAAATGGCTTTTGCTTTTAGTTTTGCGTTTTCTAAAAAGCTGTTTCCCTTCTCCTCTATATCCGGAAAAGCTTTAAAGTCTTTAAAAGTCAGCCATTCTACCTTTGGCAGGCGGCAGGCATATGATTTTATCTCTTTTATTTTCCCGGTATTTTTTGAAGCAATGACTACCTGCAAAAGACCTGAACCTTTACTTTTAAATAATAAAAAGTGATGATTATAAGCTTTTATTTAATGTTTTCTTTTGGATATCTATAATTTCTGCGATTGCGGCAGTTGCCTTCTCCATCATCCTGTCAAAATCTTCCCTTCTGAAAGGAGTTATTTCCGCAGTAGACTGGACTTCAATCAGCTCATTTTTTGAGTTCATTACCACATTCATATCCACCTGTGCTTTTGAATCTTCTTCAAAACAGAGGTCTACCAGTATATTCCCGTCGACTATACCAATACTTACAGCAGCTAAAAAACTCTCTATAGGCATCTCACTGATTATTTTTTTATCGACCAGCGAGTGCATGCAATCAAAAAGAGCAATGAAGCTTCCGGTTATAGATGCAGTCCTGGTCCCGCCGTCAGCTTCAATAACATCGCAATCTATCCATATTGTCCTTTCGCCGATCTTGGCAAGATCGGCAATACTCCTAAGCGATCTGCCGATAAGTCTCTGTATCTCATGAGTTCTGCCGCTGATCCTGCCCACAGTCTGGGGCCTTATAATTCTCCGGGGAGCAGAACCAGGTATCATGTCATACTCTGCAGTGATCCAGCCCGATCCTTTTCCGGCTAAAAATTTAGGAATTTTATCCTCAACAGTAGCTGTGCATACAATCCTGGTATTCCCCATCTCAATAAACACAGAACCTTCGGTATGCGAAATATAATTTCTGGTTATTTTTATCTCTCTTATTTCATCATCTTTCCTGCCGTCAATTCTTTTACCCATTAGTTTCTACCTTTCCCTTCAATGCAAAAATATGATTTATATATCAAGCCTGGTTCTTATGACTTCCTTTATCTCTGAACCCAAAAACGTCTTCCCTACTTTAAAGAAATTGCTTACCATACCGGTTTCATAAAAAATTCTATCTGGCTTGTTGCCTATCCCGGCAGAAATTCCTTTTTCGGAAAGCACTTTCTTTACATCCTTGGCAGTCTCCACTGCAGAGCTTATTACCCTGATGCCGTCACCGCTGCAGGCTAAAATCTGCTTCTCGATCAGTGGAAAATGGGTACAGCCCATTATCAATACATCAATATCGGCTTCAAATAACGACTTTAAATAGCCGCATATGGCTTTATTGAGATCCCTTCCCTCGAGAATTCCTTTTTCTACAAAATCTACCAGTAATGGAGCAGATACCGAAAATGTCTTTATATCAGGGTCTATCCCTGCAATCTCTTTATCGTAGGCCTTGCTTTCAATCGTGCCTTTGGTAGCAATAACACCCACTCTTTTATTTTTGGTATTATAAACAGCCGTCCTGGCACCCGGCCCTATCACACCTATGACAGGTATGTCATTATATTTTTTCTTTATGTCTTTTAGGGCTGCGGCAGCGGCGGTATTACAGGCAATAACGATAAGTTTTATATCTTTATCATAAAGGAACCTGGTTATTTTAAAAGCAAGTCTCTTGACCTCATCCAGATCACGGGGACCGTAGGGGAACCGCTCGGTATCCCCAAAATATATAGTACTCTCATCAGGAACAGCTTTGATTATTTCCCGCAGTACAGTCAGTCCGCCTACACCGGAATCAAACACTCCAATGGCTCTGTTGTCCAAGTCTTTTCTTTCTATTCATTTATTAATATTTTATAGACCTTCTTAAAACTAAAAAACTCTATATTTAATGAACCAGGGTTTTTAATTCACTAATTATATAATTTTAATAAAAAATAAAAAATGTTTTATGACCAAGCGTTTAAATTGTGGAGATAAATTTCTTTTTCTCTTTTAGGCATAAATGCTTAATAGTTCTCCTAGCATGTGCCATACACATGGGTACACCACCACCGGGACAAACCCATTGACCAGTCATATAAAAGTTTCTTAGTTTAGGCAACTCCCTGGGCAGGAACTTTCCAAACAATTTAACTGTGGGGAGCCAACCCTGATAGGAACCCTGCCAGTTGCCTGTATATCTCTCCCAGGTAACCGGAGTAGCTATATCCGTTACTTCGATCTGCCTCCTTATACTGGGCAGTTTCTTTTCCAGTTCTCGAAGGCATATACTTAAGACCTTAGCTTTTTCCGCATTGTATTTTCTTTTATTTTTATGAATCGATTTCCAGTAATCATAATCGGATTCTATCTGGATTTTTATAACACTTTTTCCCTTAGGAGCAAAAGCGGGATCGTGACAGAAATGAAAATAACCCATCCATTCCCATTTTCTGCCGGCAATCAGAACCGGGTCAACAAGCTTAAAATTATTGATCTCCACTTTACCTGATAAATCCCGGTCAACCCCCAGACTTATGGATATGATAGGCGGCCATAAGCTGGGTTTTTGATACATTTTCTTAATCTGTGGCGTCAGGTACTTTCCCTGCAGCATTCTGTATAATGTCAATCTGCCGTCACAGGCTGAAACAACTATATCTGCATAAATCTTTTTACCCTTTTCTGTCTCTATTCCCACTATCGTATTATTTCTTATGAGTATCCTTTTAACTCTTTGATTATAATTAATCCTTCCTCCCAGAAATTTATAACGTTTTTCAACTGCACGGGCAAAATGAAGTGAACCGCCCCAGGGGTAGCCGCCCTCATGATTATGAAAATATGCCAGTGGCATAACCACCATCAATGCCGGCATGTTTTTAACCGGAAACATCTGAAAAAGCATTTCCCGTAAATCTTTATTTTTAAACATTCCGAGAAAATCTTCTATCCTGGTATTTTTAAGTTTTATAAACGACGGCATGAACGGCAGCATTTTCAGAATATCACGCAGGCCAAAATTACCAAAATCCGCATCCATCGGCGGCTTGAACCCTGTATAAAAACGAACTATACAGATCAATTTTCTAATTGATTTTTCTTCATCAGGAAATAATCTTAGAAGTTCACTTTCAAATTTATCCAGGTCGGTATAGACAGTAAGGCTTTTACCGCCAATATCAATTTTTCGAAACCGTTCCGTATAATAAAATTTTACGTTATCTGCAATACCCAGCTCTTTAAAAAGGCCGTAAATGGAGCTGCCCTTATTCGATCCCAGTACCCAGTGCAGGCAGTGGTCAAAAAGGTACTCTCCGCGTCTCCACGAGGTACAGACACCGCCGGGAATACTATTCATCTCGTAAATTTCTGAATTATAACCATTCATCTGCGCATAACATCCTGCTGAAAGACCTGATATTCCAGCTCCGATGATACACATTTTTTTCATAGTCAAATTTCCTTTATCATAATCTAAATATTAATATGCAATCTCCGGCCACTTGTATATAGATCTTAACCAAGCCAATAAAATATATCACAAATTCATCCTTTTATCTTAACTCTTCTTTAAGTACCTTATAGAACCTGCCTCTTGCATAATGCTCAACCCAGAGGTGGTGTCCGCACTTTTTGAGCAAAATAAAACGAAAATCCTTAAGGACTCCGGAGAGAGGTCCCCTTACTCCTTCAGCAGGATGGGGATCATAATCACCGTGTAGAGCAACAACCGGGCATTTTATTTGTGCACCCAGTTTTAAAAGCTTGCCGCTGTCTCTAAGTTTCTCTGCATCCTTCCATACACCCTCAAAAACATTAAACTGGCACTCCAGTATCTCACTCTTATAGGGTATAGGGCTATAAGAGTCAGCCTTTGATATCAACTCTTCAAACCTGCACATAATAGTATCTTTATCTGCCGTATCTGGATCACTCAATTTTCTCATAAGGTCCAGGGCTTCCGATCTCTCTTTATCGCTGAAACGGCTTAATCTTGTCTCAGTTATTTGCGCAGCATATTTTTTATCAAATACTGCGCTTCCTACTATTATGAGTTTTTTTATCAGCGAAGGATATCTCGCAGTAAGAATAAAGCCGAGCATGGCACCCCACGACCAGCCGATCAGCACCATAGGTAAATCCCCATTTTCCTCAAGGATCCTTTGTAATTCCTGTACCTGACCTTCAAGTGATGCTGCTGTCTGAATCGGTTCCAGAACGCCACGATCAGTGGACAGCTCCCTTGCTACCGGAGCCATTTCCCCCGGTGCACCAGGCCCGCCATGCAATACAGCAATACTAAAAGGCGGTTCCCCATATTTTCTTGGATTTTCCATACTTTAAATTAGAAAATTGGTGGAGGCGGCGGGAATCGAACCCGCGTCCGAAGATATTGACACTTAAATATCTACAAGCTTATTCCACATTTTAATCTTACTTTTTTACTCGCATGGACACGATTAAAAAAGCCAGCCCGCATAAAATTTCCCCCGGTACTGCTGCAGGCATATCATACCAGAGTATCCTGCTAACCGGCGCCTATCGAAAAGCACAGGAAACTTTCCGTAGACGTAGCAGCTTAAATTAAGCTGCTAATGCTAATTTATTATTAGCGTTTATTTATAGTTCAGTTATTTACGAGTTCTGATACTCGGCTTGCAATCTAAGCTCAACCTATCCCCGTCGAATCCAAGTCGCCCCCTTATTGCAGATAAGACCTCAGATTTAACGCCAGGATATTTTATATCAAAACCGGTTATTTTTCAAAGCCCTTTTTATTTCAATCTCATGTTCCCTGTCTTGTATATCTCTGCGCTTGTCTCTCCCTGCCTTGCCTTTTGCCAGCGCCATTTCAATCTTGACCCTGTTCTTTACCATATATACACTCAAGGGCACGAGGGTAACGCTTTTGTCAATTAATTTTTGTGTTATTTTTTTTATCTCCCTTTTATGCATAAGAAGCTTCCTGGTCCTGGTGGGATTTATATCTTCAGTCCTGCTCTTTCCGTAAGGAGATATATGCATATTAAAAAGAAACAGCTGGCCGTCTTTTATCCGACCGTAACTGTCTCTCAAGTTCAACCTATGGCTGCGAATGGATTTTACCTCACATCCTTCCAGCACAATACCGGCTTCATAAGTATCTAAAATAAAAAAATTCCTTAAGGCTCTCTTATTCTGGGCGATTATTATCTTACTTTCTCCGGAATTACCCTTGTTTTTTGATCTATTCATCAACTTTCACTTAAAAGTGTTTTCATTTCCTCTATAGCCCTGCTTAACTGTAAATCTTCCGTAGAATCCGGTTCCAATTCAACTACTATATCAGGCTCTATTCCTGTCCCCTGTATGGATATTCCTGACGGCAGGAAAAATCTTGCTGTGGTAAATTTTATTCCGGAGCCATCTGAAAGTTCATATAACGCCTGGACTATACCTTTCCCATGACTCTGCTCTCCGATAAGCAAAGCTCTATCATTGTCTTTTAATGCACCCGCGACAAGCTCTGAAGCACTGGCAGAAAATCCATTGATCAACACCACTAAAGGTATATCACCATATTTACCCCTACCGGCAATATATTCGTCAGCCACTTCCTTATCTTCGGATCTTCCCTTTATGGTTACTATCGTACCCTCATCAAGGAAAAGATCAGACACTTCTATGGCATCAGTGAGTACTCCGCCTAAGTTATTACGAAGGTCAAAAATTATCCCCTCAGCACCGCCGTCGATCAATTTTCGAATCTCACTATCGAGCTTCTGTGAACCTTTATCCTGAAAGGTATAATACCATATATAGCCTATATCACCTTCCAACTGTTCCGAGGTAAGATTTGGGACATAAAACCTTGCCCTGGTAATAGTCAATTCAACAGTATTATCATCCTCGGGTATATAAATCTCCAGATCTACTTTAGTCCCTTCTTCACCTTTTATCATGGCCACTACTTTTTCCAGGGCCATATCTTTTATCTTTACACCATTGACTTCAGTTATTATATCCCCTTCTTTAATCCCTGCCCTATAAGCAGGTGTACCTTCCAGGGGCATCACTACCACCACCTGACCTTCATCATCAAGAGTGACCACAACACCTATTCCACTCATAGTCCCGCTAAAGGACTCCATGATTATTTCATATTCCTCAGCCGTAAAATATTCCGTATACTCGTCATCAAGTTCCGAAAGTATACTTTCTATGGCTGCTTTAAGCAGTTCCTCTTTGCTTTTCTCCTCAAGAGCGTTGTCAGAAACAAGATCTAAGGTCTCTTCGAGAGGTTCTAAGCTGAATCCGCTTTCTGTGTCTTCAGGGATTTTAACGGTACTATCTCCGAATATATTAGATATATACCTTTTAAAAGGTTCAAAACTGATACCCAGCCACAATCCGGTAGAAAATGTAAATACCACCACAACTATGCTGACCAGTACTGCAATAATTATTTTTTTCATAAGAATATTGCCTTATTTACCATTTAAAATTAAATTTCACAATCTTATTGCAAATAACCCAATGGGTTTTGCGGATTACCGTTTATCCTGACTTCAAAGTGAAGATGAGGACCTGTGGACCATCCCGTTGAGCCGACCAGACCTATCACCTGCCCCCGGTCCACTAACTGCCCTACAGACACTCTTATACTGGAAAGATGGGCATAATAGGTAGCAAAACCTCCTCCATGATAAAGAATAATATAATAACCATATCCGGTAGAATAGCTGGCTCTTATCACCTCTCCGCCGTCTCCGGCTTTTACCAGAGTCCCGTAGCGAGCAGCAATATCTATACCTGTATGGAATCTTCTTACTCCGAAAATGGGATGGATCCTCCAGCCAAAACCGGAGTTTATCCGCCCCGCCACAGGCCACATAAATTTACCCGAAGGAGCCGTACCATACAGATAGCTTTCAAGGATCCTGGTTACTTCTGCTTCCTGGATCTCAAGATCTTTTTCCATCTGTATAAGGGCATTTTTATTGGCAGTCGTACTGAAAAGCAGATTCTTCTTATCGGTATATAGATCATCGATCTCATTGGCCTTCTGTTCGGCCTGTGCAACCAGTTCCTCTACCCTGCTCTTATGATCCTTCTGTTCCTCTCTCAGATCAGTTATGGATTTTTTCAAACCTATAGTTGCGTATCTTTTTTCTTTTATTAACTGTACATTCTGAGTATCCTGCTGTGCAAAAAGATTCATAAGCTTGAGTTTTGATATGAAATCCAGGAAATCTTCTGCCTTAAGCAGAATCGCCAGTATATTGCCATTTCCGTTTTTGTAGATTGAGGCGACCCTGTCGTTCAGTATACATATCTTTTCATCAAGCTCCTCCCCTATCTTGTTAAGCTCTTCTTCTTTTAAAACCAGCTGTATGGTCGTTTTATCAACTTCACTTTTAGCCTCGGAAAGTCTCTGGTTAAGCCCGTCCAGCTCTTCAAGCGCACCCAACAGCTGATCTTCTACTTCATTTACCTCGTTTCTATACTGGTTTTCTGTCTTCTTTACTTCCTTTATTTTTTCCTGGGTTTCTTCTCTTTCCTCCTTTATCTGTTCCAGCTGTTCTTCAAGAGTCTGGGCATAGATTGATTTTGGTGATGAAGTCAAGAAGGGGATAAGGCCTGAGATTACTATAGTGATTACTGCAAATATTGCTATGATATTTTTACTTTTAATTGTCATCTTATTACATCTTTTTATTATACCTATTTTAATACTAATTTATAAAAATTTAAAACATTAAAAGTTTAAACACTTTTTTAAACTTTTACATACCTCCTCAGGGCAACCCCGCTGCTTATAATACCTATAAGGCCGCCCAGGACAACCACCCCTATATACACATATAATTCAACATTACTGCTGCCTACTATGGCCAGCTCCTTGATCCGCATGGTGTCCGCGATTACTCTTTCGCCTCTGATCAATAAAAAATTCCCCATAAAATACAATAAGATAACGGAAATGATACTCCCTATAAACCCTTCAAAAAAACCTTCAAATAAAAACGGTATCCTTACAAACCAGTTGGTGGCACCTACCAGCTTCATGACCTCGATCTCTTTTCTGCGGGCATATATAGAAATCCTTATGGTATTGAATATCAGCACGACCGTTGCCAGAAGAAGAACTATGATTATAAGAAAGGCTATGCTGCCGATAACAGCAGTTATAGAAAATAAGGTACTGACATATTCTCTACCGTATATTACATCATTTACACCTGGAATATAATTACCATCCTTGTCATAAAAGCGAAGTGCTACCTGGTCGATCCTTTCAGGATTGTTTAAAGTTATCTCAAAAGAAGCCGGGAGCGGATTGCCCTGTATTTCTTTTAAGATGTCACTCCCTTCATTTTCCTCCTTAAATCTTTCAAGCGCCTGTTCTTTGGATATATAGGTCGCTTTTTCGGTCTCACTCCAGCTTAACACTTCCTGCTCAATATAGTCTTTTAGATCTACTGAAATATTATCTTCAAGATATACTGCGATTTCCACCTGGCTTTTTATGGACCTTATTATACCCTGTATATCATAGACGATTACAGCAAAGAACCCTACCATAAACAGGGTAATAGCAACAGTGGTAATAGCTGTAAATCCCATGATAAAATTACGTTTAAAGCTGGTAAAAGTCTCACTGAAAAAATATCTGGTCCTTACCATCAGTCTCCGTATACCCCTCTCTTCTGATCCCTTATTATTTCTCCCTCTTCCAGCTCCACGACTCTCCTTCTCATGGAATTTACAATATTCCGGTCATGAGTTGCCATAAGTACCGTAGCACCGATAAGATTTATCCTGGAAAGTATTTTCATGATCCCTTCAGATGTCTGCGGATCAATATTTCCGGTGGGTTCATCTGCAAGAAGTATAGGCGGTCTGTTTACAAATGCCCTTGCGATAGAAACTCTCTGCTGTTCCCCTCCTGATAGCTGATGGGGGTATGAATTCAATTTATTGTACAGCCCTACCAGTTTTAAGACCTGCGGGACCTGGACTTTTATCTCATAACTCGGCTTTCCTATAACCTCAAGTGTAAATGCCACATTTTCAAATACCGTTTTGTTGGGCAGAAGCTTAAAATCCTGGAACACACATCCCACGTTTCTTCTTAGCTGGGGTATTCTATTTGCTTTAAGATTACAGATATTTCTTCCTGCTATATATATGCTTCCACTGCTCTCTCTGATCTCTTTTATAACAAGTTTTATAAAAGTAGATTTACCAGAGCCGCTCGGTCCTACTAAAAAAAGAAATTCACCTTTTTTGATAGACAGATTTATATTTTTTAATGCAACAGTTTCATCTTCGTATACTTTACTGACATTTTTAAATTCAATCATATTCATTTTGAACTGGCTCTCCAGAACCTGCGAAATTTAATTATGATGAGTTTACCCTTTGGATACTTTTTTTTCAAGAAAACCTCTTATCAGCTTATCTATATCACCGTCAAGCACTGACTGCACATCTCCGATCTCAATCCCTGTTCTGTGATCCTTGATCAACTGATACGGCTGAAGAACATAACTTCTTATTTGGTTCCCCCACCCTATTTCCTTCTTTTCTCCTCTGACTTTATTTATTTTCTCTATATTTTTTCTCTGCTCCAGCTCAAAAAGTTTTGACTTTAAGATCTGGATAGCAGTCTGCCTGTTTAGTATCTGGGATCTCTCATTCTGGCACTGTATTACAGTATTTGTTGGCATGTGCGTTATTCTGACAGCAGAATCAGTAACATTCACGTGCTGCCCACCGGCACTGCTGGACTTAAAAGTCTCTATCTTTAGGTCCTCTTTATTTATCTTTATATCAATATCCCTGTTTAAGAGCGGAATCACATCTACCAGGGTAAATGAAGTATGCCTTCTTTTAGATGAATCAAAAGGTGAAATCCTAACCAGTCTATGAATGCCTTTTTCTGATTTTAACAGCCCGTAAGCGTTTTTACCTTTTACAGTGAAGGTGATATTCTTTATTCCTGCTTCTTCCCCTGCCTGATAATCATTAATAATATAAGAGAATTTCCTCTTATCCATCCACCTGTTATACATTCTAAACAGCATTTCGGCCCAATCCTGGGATTCTGTCCCTCCGGCTCCAGGATGAATAGTGACCACTGCAGGATAAGAATCATAATTACCGCTCAGCAGGACTTTTTCTTCCAGATCGCTTAATTTATTTTCTATATGGCCAAGATTTTCCACCAGTTCATTTTCCAGAGTTTTATCTTCCTCACTTTCCAGTATTTCTAGAGCCAGCTTGCAGTTTTCTGCTTTCTCTTCCAGGTTTTTTATACTTTCGATTATCTCGTTAAGATCATTGATCTCCTGGGTGATATTCTGTGCTTCTTCGCGGTCGTCCCAGAAATTTTTTGAAAGGGTCTTGTTACGAAGTTTTTCCAGCTTTGCAGCTTTATTATCTATTTCAAAGACAGTCTTTCAGGAAAATAAGTTTCTTGGTTATTTTATCGAACTTTGACTTATGCTCTTCTATCATCAAATCCTCCGTATATTTTAATATTATTTTATCTGCCGCAGCATTTTTTATATTTTTTTCCGCTTCCGCAGGGGCAGGGATCATTTCTCCCGATTTTCTTTGAGGTCACAGGTTTTGTCTTTGATGTTATTCCCCCTGTATTTGAAGGACCGCTTGTAACCAGATCTCTTACCTGTTGCCTTTTTTCTGTTTCCTGTTCGCCCCTTGTAATTATTCTGGCATTATATAATAATTTGACCGTATCAAACCTTATCTCCTCAATTAGCTCCTTAAAAAAGCCAAATGCTTCTCTTTTATACTCGACCAGCGGATCTCTCTGACCGATAGCCCTCAACCCTATACCTTCCTTCAGGTAATCCATTTCCAGAAGATGGCCTCTCCACATGCTGTCAATAACATTTAGCATCACTATTTTTTCTAATTTTCTTATAATCGGAGAAGAATAGATTTTCTCTCTTTCCTCATAAATCTGGTAAGCCTTCTCCAGCAACTTCTCCTTTAATATACCAGTATTTAGTTTACTCTTCTCGATTTTTTCCTTACCCACAATATCAGATACAAAATCCACTGAGAATAAAGGACTGATGAAATTAGACAGTGATTCCAGATCCCAGTTCTCAGGATAATCTGCAGGATTTATATGTAAATCAACACTCCTGTCCACTACATCCCTGATCATATCGAGTGCGGTTTGTTTTAAATCATTTTCTTCCAGGATCTTTTTCCTTCTGGCATAGATGACTTCTCTTTGTTTATTCATAACATCATCATATTCAAGAACATGCTTCCTTATCCCGAAATTTCTTGCTTCCACCTGTCTCTGGGCATTTTCAATAGACCTGCTTATCATAGGATGCTGAATGGGTAAATCTTCCGGAAAATTAAATGTTTCCATTATTCTGTATATCCTTTCGGAACCAAAAAGTCTCAGAAGGTCGTCTTCAGTTCCCAAATAAAACTGGCTTGAACCTATATCTCCCTGCCTGCCGCTTCTTCCCCTCAGTTGATTATCGATCCTCCTGCTCTCATGCCTTTCTGTCCCGAGCACATGAAGGCCTCCAAGTTCTACGACTCCCTGGCCCAAAACTATATCTGTACCCCTTCCAGCCATATTGGTAGCGATGGTGACTGCTTGCTTTTGTCCGGCCTTGGCTATTATCTCTGCTTCTTTTTCATGGTATTTTGCGTTTAAAACTTCATGGGGTATACCTCTCCTTTTAAGCATCCCGCTCAGTTTTTCAGACTTTTCAATGGATATGGTACCCACCAGTACCGGCTGGCCTTTCTCATATCTTGAAACTATATCCTCTACTACATTATTAAACTTGACCTGCTCGGTCTTATAGATCAAGTCAGTAAGATCCTTTCTTATCATTGGCTCATTGGTGGGTATGACCACAGTCTCAAGTTTATAAATATGCCTGAATTCCTCTGCTTCTGTTATTGCAGTACCCGTCATTCCCGACAGTTTTTTATACATTCTAAAGTAATTTTGAATAGTAATAGTAGCCAGAGTCTGATTTTCGTCCTTTACCTCTACTCTTTCCTTAGCTTCTATAGCCTGGTGAAGCCCTTCGCTGTATCTCCTTCCCGGCATCAGTCTACCTGTAAACTCATCCACTATGATTATCTGGCCGTCTTTTAACATATAGTCCACATCTCTTTTAAACAAATGATGCGCTTTAAGAGATTGATTTAAGGCATTTATATATGGAAAATTAGAAGGGCTGTACAGATTCTCTATCCCTAAGATTTTTTCAATCTTAGCAACACCTTCTTCTGTAATTGCAGCTATCCTTGCTTTCTCATCTATCTCAAAATCTTTATCGATCTCAAGCCTTGGTACCACCTGTGTAAACTTTCGGTAGATCTCAGTAGTACCGTAAGCAACTCCTGAGATAATAAGAGGCGTTCTTGCTTCATCTATTAGGATACTGTCAACTTCGTCAATAATCGCATAATGATGACCGTTCTGCACCTTATTTTCTTTGGACATTACCATATTATCCCTTAAGTAATCAAAGCCGAACTCGTTATTAGTGCCGTATACCACATCTGACTGGTACTGTTTCCTTTTTTCCAGAGTAGGCATCCCGTGCTGAATAAGACCGACATCAAGACCTAAGAATTTGTAAATTACGCCCATCCATTCACTATCCCTCTTTGCCAGATAATCATTGACTGTGACCAGGTGAGTACTTTTACCGGTAAAAGAATTCAGATATACTGGAAGCGTCGCGACCAGCGTTTTGCCTTCACCTGTTTTCATTTCAGCAATTTTACCCTCGAAAAGGACTATACCTCCAAGTATCTGGACATCAAAATGGCGCATATTCAGAGTTCTTTTTGCCACCTCTCTCACAACCGCGAAAGACTCCGGTATTAAATCCTCGAGTTTTTGCCCTTTTTCAAACTTCTGCTTAAAATCCAAAGTCTTTGCAGAAAGCTCGCTGTCGCTAAGCGTGCTTATCTCTTTTTCCAGATTTCCTACTGCACTGATCATCTCGTCATATTTCTTTAATCTCTTACCCTCTCCAATTTTTAAGATATTTCCGATTTTCTTAAACATTCCCGGTCACTCCCTATACATTTATTATACAGTAGGCTCTATCAAACCATAATTTTTATCTTTTCTGCGATACACCACCGCAGTCCTCCCGGTTTCCGAATTAATAAAAACAAAAAAATCGTGCCCAAGAAGCTCCATTTCAAGTACTGCCTCCTCTGGTGGTACCGGTTTTAAAGCAAAAGTCTTGGTTTTGACTATGGTCTTTCTGTCCTGACCATTCCAGGTCACTGTCTTAGGATCACTGCCTACCGGCCCTCCGGCTTCTTTTAAGTTATCACCCTTTCTGCCCCTGCTGATTAATTTTTCTCTATATTTTTTGACCTGTCTTTCCAGTTTACCATTGACCCTATCTACAGCTTCAAAAACATCTGTCCCAGAATCAGTGGCCTTAATAACCGAACCATTGGTAAAGACAGTGACTTCTATAATATTATTCATATTAATCCTTGGATTTTTCTCAAACATAAATTTTACTTCTAATTTTATTATTTTATCCAGAACTTTTTCTATCTTATCCTTTATTTTTCTCTCCACATAGCTTTTTATTTTTTCATCCAGCTCCATATTCTTGCTTTTAATAACAAATTCCACCCTATTCCCCCCCCTTAATGTTTCTATTAACTAATTAATATTGAAAACCGGTATAATGACAAACATATTATTTTAGTGTTACTTTTTCAGCTGTAATGCCCCTCTCATCTTTTTCAAATTCAAATTCCACTTTCTGACCCTTCTTTAGTGCCTTAAACCCTTCGGTCTGTATCGAAGAAAAACTTACAAAAATATCACCTAAATCCTTTGATTCAGCTTTTATAAAGCCAAATCCATTTTCGGGACTAAACCATTTTACAGTTCCTTTTAATCTTTCAACCACTATTATATTCCTCTGGCAAAAGTCAATAAATAAATTTTAGCAGCACCGGCTTTCTTTAAAACACCGGCAATCTCGTTCAAAGTACTACCTGTAGTCCAGACATCATCTACCAGCATCAGATCTTTCCCCCAGGTAAGGAGACAGTTCTTCACCTTAAATGCTTCTTTTATATTACTTTTTCTCTGTACAGAAGCAAGTCCCTGCTGCTTTAGCACTTCCTTTACTCTCAATAAATTCCCAGCAAAAGGTATCCTGATTGATTTTGACAATCCTCTGCATAAAACCTCCATATGTTCACCAGGTACCGTATCTATGTAATCTATCTTTTCAAATTTATAGTTTTCAGTATAAGTCTTAATCAAAAAAGCAATTATAATTTCTTTTAAAGCATTTATCCTGCCGTATTTATATTTTGCGATAATTTTTTTTATCTTTCCTTTATATACAGCAAAACTCCTGTGCCTGTAAAACTTAAAATTTTTATCCCTGCAATAATTACATCCTCTGCTATCTGAATCATTTAGGAATAACGGCCTGCCGCAGTATCTGCATATTTTATTTTCTATTTTTTCGATATCAGATGCGCACTCCCGACAGAGTAATTCAAAGCTGATTTTTCCGCAAACCGCACATATGGGTGGAATGATAATATCTTTAAAAATATCAGTCAAATTTCTATTATTTTTACCTGTTACTTTAGGTATCAATATCGATTATTTCATTGGACATAACTTTTACACTTGGATGGATTTTTATTCCATCTTTAATAACGCTTCTGGAACCTATAACCGCTTTTTCCAGAATCGAAGCCTTATCTTTTATCTTTGTATTATAACCTATAATAGCTCCTATCAGAGAGGCATCCTTTCCTATATAACCGCTTCCCCATTTTATTCCTCTATACAGAACTGCTCTCTCATCTACTATAGTATTATTTCCCAAAATAATGGGACCAAAAAGTTTTGCACCTTTCTTTATGGTGCAATTGTCTCCGATACATACCGGAGGAGTTATCACGACACCTTCCTGGATCTTACAATTCTTCCCCACCCAGACTCCACCTTTTATTTCCTTTCCGGGAATATCAACCTTTACCTTTCCTTCAAGTGCATCAAAATTACCCTGCTGATATTCATCCAGACCACCGACATCATTCCAATACTGATTATGCTGGTAGCCGTAATATTTAATATTCTTCTTTAACAGATCGGGAAAAAGGTCCTTTCCGAAATCGTAAAATTTTCCCTTGGCAGGTAAATAATCAAATATTTCCGGCTCAAAAATATATATTCCGCTGTTTGCAAGATTTGACTTTGCCTTTCCACTCAATGGTTTTTCCTGGAAACCTTTTATCTTTTTATCTTCATCCAGCAATACTACACCGTACTTTGAAGTATCTTCTACTTCAGTTAAGACTATTGTGGCTATACCGCCTTTCTGCTTATGAAATCTAAACACTCTGGTCAAATCAATGTCAGTCAGAGCATCGCCGCTTATTACCATAAAGGTATTGTTTTCAAAAAAATCTTCTACATTACTTACTCCTCCTGCGGTGCCCAGCAGTTCTTCCTCATATGAATAAACAATGTTTATTTTCCATCTTGATCCGTCACCAAAATAGTTTTTTATCTCTTCCGGATACCAGTGCAGATTACAGACAATATCTGTAAATTTATGTTTGACCAGAAGTTTTATAATATGCTCCATAACCGGCCTGTTGACTATAGGCGCCATTGGCTTTGATATTAAGTCTGTAAGCGGCCTAAGCCTTGTTCCAAGACCTGCTGCTAATACTATGGCCTTTTTATTTTTCATTATAATTATGCACTTCTTATTTTGTTTATTTCCTGCTCTTAAAGATCCTGCTGATATTCTGTTTGTAAGGAGGGTAAATCAATTCTTTTTCAGTTATGATTGCAGTTATGTTATTAGCTGGCGTTACATCAAAAGCCGGATTCTTTACCGCCATAAATTCTGGAATAATAATTTTTCCAAGGACTTCCCTGACTTCCCTTTCATTTCTATGTTCTATAGGAATATTATCCCCGCTTTCCATTTTTATATCAACAGTCGAGATCGGAGCAGCAACATAGAAAGGTATTTTAAAATACTTTGCAAGTATAGACAAGCTTAAAGTCCCTATTTTGTTGGCCGTATCGCCGTTTGAAGCTATTCTGTCCGCGCCGACCAGAACTGCATCGACTTCTCCCCTTGACATAAAAAAACCTGCCATATTATCAGATATGATAAAAAAAGGTATCCTGTCCTGATGAAGTTCCCAGGCAGTAAGTCTTGCCCCCTGGAGGAACGGCCTGGTCTCACCCACGATGACATTTTCTATTTTTCCTTCTGCATTCAAGCTCCTTATTACTGCCAGCGCAGTACCATATCCTGAAGTCGCCAGCGCTCCAGCATTACAGTGGGTAAGAATTCTGATTTTTGCCTTGATCTTGGTGAAGATCTTCTTTCCGTTTTGCCCTATTTTATGGTTTATCTTTAGGTCCTGCTTTTCAATTTTTACTGCTTCTTCTATCAGCCTATCCCTGACTTTACCGATATCCATATCAACTGTATTTTCAAGGACTTTTTTCATCCTGCCCAGGGCCCAGAATAAATTTACAGCTGTCGGCCTGGCTCCTGAAAGCAGCTTTATGCTATTATTTATATGCTCTACAAAATTTTGCTTATCTTCACCGTGTAATTCTAAAGCTGCAAGTGCGACACCGTAACCTGCTGCAACGCCGATTGCCGGTGCGCCCCTTACTACCATTTCCCTGATAGCTTTGGCTACACTGGCAGCCGATCTGCAATCTACATAAACCTCTTCAAAAGGAAGCCTCCTCTGATCCAATAATTTTAAAACAGATCCATCCCATATGAGGGTACATACCCTGCTTTCTTCTGGATTAAGACTCATGTCCCTATTTCCCATGAACTAAGATATTTCTCCTGCTCCGGTGTCAATTTATCTATCCTGATACCCATGCTTTTTAGTTTCAACTCCGCTATTCTCCGGTCAATTCCTTCAGGTACCGGATAAACTTTTTTCGAAAGGTCTTTGTTGTTCTTTAGTATATATTCTACACTTAAAGCCTGATTCGCGAAACTCATATCCATAACACTGGCCGGATGCCCTTCTGCCGCGCTGAGATTTACGAGTCTTCCTTCAGCAAGTACATATAACTTTCTCCCGTCTTTCATAAGATACTCTTCAACAAAGGGCCTGACTTTTCTTTTTGACCTGCTGTTTGCTTTCAGGTATTCAAGGTCGATCTCAACATCAAAATGGCCGGAGTTGGCAAGGATAGCATTATTCTTGCAGTTTTTTAAAATTTCCTTTCCTATGGCATTTTTATCACCGCTGACCGATAAGAAAATATCTCCTATTTTTGCCGCCTTGCTGGAATTCATTACATCAAATCCGTCCAATTTAGCCTCCAGAGCACGAAGAGGGTCGACTTCCAGTATTATCACAGAAGCACCCATACCTTTCGCTCTCATAGCTACTCCTCTTCCGCACCAGCCGTATCCTGCAATTACAAATTTTTTACCTGCTAACAAAATATTGGTCGCTCTTAAAATACCGTCAATAGTACTTTGACCGGTCCCATACCTGTTATCAAAATAATGCTTAGTCTTGGCATCATTTACAGCAATAATAGGATAATAAAGCACACCTTTTTTTTCCATGCTTTTAAGCCTTATTACCCCGGTTGTTGTTTCTTCCGTACCCCCGTATACACCCTTGAGCAGTTCCTTCCTGCTACTGTGGGTGGTTGAGATAAGGTCCGCCCCATCATCCATTGTGACCTGGGGCCTGGTATCAAGAACACTGTTTATATGTTTGTAATAGGTCTTGTTATCTTCACCCTTTATAGCGAATACACTGATCTTAAAGTCCTTGACAAGTGAAGCTGCTACATCATCCTGGGTACTTAATGGATTGGATGCACATAAAAATACATCTGCTCCCCCTTCTTTCAAAGTGATCATAAGATTTGCCGTTTCTGACGTGACATGAAGGCAAGCTCCTACTGTAAGACTTCTAAGGGGTTTGTTTTTTGAAAAATTCTTTCTTATGCCCTTTAGGACCGGCATCTCTATAGCAGCCCATTCTATCTTGTTTTTACCCTCTTCTGCCAGATTAATATCTCTCAGATCAAAGTTCATTAAAATTTTCCTTTCTATGCCCTTTATATTTTTTCATTTAGTTTTTTAAGCTCACTCTTAAGTATATCTATTTTTTCTACCGGACCGGGGTCAATGCCTGCCAGAATTGCCAGATAAACACTGGCTATATCTCCCAGGTACATGGAAGCTAATGCTTTTGCCAGTTTAGATCTTCCTTCCACCGGTATTTCTATAATATCACTCACACTTTTCCTGATCAGCTTCGAAGTCACCTTAATACGCGTTTTTACCCTTTTTTCCTCATCCTTATCCCGGAAGATCAGAAGTATAAATTTACTGGTTATTCCTTTTAGCCTTTCCCAGCCGACAGTTTCATTGTGATTAAGTTCCGGAAACTCATTGCACCAGCAGGGAGTCTTTGAATTTTCATTAAATTCGCACTTTAATCTGTAGGCAATTGCAGCCATCAGTCCTGCTGTTCCGTATATTATAGGAAGGCGGTCTGATATTTTCAAAGCCAGTTTTTTTGCAGGATTTCTGTTAGTTTCTATTTCTCTTTTATAGAGAACTGCTTTTTCTTTTATTAAATCAAATGCCTCTTCTGTATCATTTGGATCTAAAGTTATGATATTGAGTTTATCCAGTGCCAGATATGCAGGAATAAATAAATAACCGATCGCTCCCCTTGGCTGCAGCCCTGAAGGGATCTTTACTATGGCTTTACTATTATCCCTGGCAATATTTTCCATCTTTCCGCCTGAACAAACTGCAAGTATCCCGCATCCCCGCTCCAATGCCTGTCTGGCTGCAGAAATCGTCTCTTCGGTATTTCCCGAATAGCTGACTACGACTGCCAGCCAATCGCGTTTTATAAAAGTAGGTAGATGGTATCCTTTTACAATCTCCACCGGTATACTGATATCATCTTCTATCAGGGCTTTGATTATATCACCGGTAAATCCGGATCCTCCCATACCTAAAAAAGCAATGCCCCTAAATTCTTTTTGTTCCAACTGCTTAAGATCAGAATTTAAAACAATATCTCTTGCTTCAAGCAGCTGATAATAAAATTTTTCTTCCACTTCAAGCATATTCTGACTGTCTATTTCCTTTATTCTATTAAGATCATCTAAAATATTCATAGCACACAGCCTCTCCGTGACTTATCGTTACTTATTTCTATAAACATTAAAATTCTTTAAAAAGCGCTTTTCAATACTTTTTTACCCAGTTCCTGAAGATGTTTTGCCTCTTTATCACTTCCGGCTTCAGTATAAACACGTACCACTGCTTCCGTACCGGACAGCCTGATCATAATCCAGCTTCCATCTTTCATCATATATTTATATCCATCTATCGTGACGACATTTCGGACTCCAGCCTCCCTTAATACCTCGGGGATGTCTTTTTCCAGCAGATTCTTTAGATTTTCGTTTTTATCCATATCGATCTCATAATCGACCCTATCAAAGACAAAATATCCGAACTCATTATAAATCTTTTCCAGTATCTGGTTTAATGTCATACCGGTATCGCATATTATTTCAATAAGTTTTAGTCCCATAAGCATCCCATCTCTTTCTGGTGTATCTCCCCCAGCCCAGAGACCTCCGCTTTCTTCACCGCCCATAATGACTCCTCCTTTTAGAATTTCTTCTGCTATATACTTGAAACCTACCGGAGTAGTCTTTACTTCAAGATCATACTTTGAGCATATCCCATCCAGTACTGAAGAAAGATTAATAGATTTTACTACTTTTCCCCTCATCTTCTTCCTATCGGCTAAATACCACAGGACTATGGCAAAAAGATGATGCGAACTGATATAATTACCATCTTCGCCCAGGGCAGCAATTCTATCACCGTCACCATCGAGGCAAATAGCTAATTTATATTTCTTACTCAGCAGGACACTCTTAGCTTCTGTAAGATTATCTCCGATCGGCTCAGGATTTATACCGCCAAAGGAAGGGTTTATTTCCGAATGTATTTCGGTAACATTTTCAGGACTGAATTGCTGGATGATCTTTTTATATATTCCCTGTGCTGCGCCGTACATAGGTTCCAGCAGCAATTTAAAATCAAAATTCTTTATGATATCTGTATTTACCTTGCTTAAAAGATTCTGCTTATAGCTGGGTAGAAAATCAATCCTTTCCACATCAGGCCTATCTGCTTCTTCAGGATACAGATATTTTTTATAACTTTCAGTATTTTTGATTACCTCACTTACTTCCTTTTCTACATCTACTATTATATCCATGGTGGCAGATCCTCCAAACGGCCCTTTGATCTTATAACCATTATAATAATAAGGATTATGACTTGCAGTAATCATAATCCCCAGATCGGCCTTTTTTTCAACTACAGCAAAAGAAAGGACCGGTGAGGTAATTATTTTATCGGAAAGATAGACTTTAATATTATTCAGTTTGAATATTTGTGCAGATTCTTCGGCAAATCGCTCTGAAAGAAACCTGGTATCGTAACCCACTACTATAAATGGTTTCCTGCTGCTCCCAATCTTTTTTTTAAGGTAATTACTTACTCCCTGGGATACGATCCTTACTCCCTCAAAAGTAAATTCATCAGCTATAATACCCCTCCAGCCGTCAGTCCCAAACTTTATTGATATTTTCTTCAATGCTATGACTTTCTTTTTTATTTAATATTACATATGTTTTTTTAAATAATTATAGTCATATTCAACCATAATCTTCACTAATTGTTCAAAGCTGACCTTCTTCTTCCAGCCCAGTTTTTTCTTGGCTTTACTGGAATCACCGACCAAAAGATCTACATCAGCCGGACGGATATATCTTTTATCAACTTTTACGTATTTTGTCCAGTCAAGATCCAGACATTTAAAAGAAACTTCAACCCACTCTTTTACCGAATGCGCTTCTTCCGTGCTGATAACATAATCTTCGGGACTATCCTGCTTCAGCATCAACCACATTGCTTCAATATAATCTTTGGCATATCCCCAATCCCTTTTTGCATCTAAATTGCCCATACAAAGATCTTTAGCCAATCCTAATTTTATTTTTGCTGCATTATAAGTTACTTTTTTGGTAACGAACTCCAGGCCGCGCCTGGGGGATTCGTGATTAAAAAGTATACCACTGCAGGCAAACAGATCATAACTTTCCCTGTAATTTACAGTCATATAATGACCATAGACCTTTGCCACTCCGTAAGGGCTGCGGGGATAAAAGGGGGTGTTTTCATCCTGAGGTACTTCTTTTGCTTTACCGAACATTTCCGAACTGGAAGCCTGGTAGAATTTTATATTCTTATCCATATGCCTTACAGCTTCCAGCATCCTGGTCACTCCCAACCCGGTAAATTCACCTGTCAATACCGGCTGCCTCCATGAGGTAGGTACAAATGACATGGCACCAAGATTGTATATCTCGTCTGGTCTTGATTCTTTTACCGCATCTATTATGGATAACTGGTCCAGCAGATCAGCCTGGATAAATTTTAGCCTGTCTCTTATATGTTCTATTCTATTAAAATTTTCAACTGATGAACGCCTTACCATTCCATAAACTTTATAACCCTTTCCAAGTAAAAATTCAGCAAGGTAAGACCCATCCTGACCGGTAATTCCGGTAATAAGTGCTCTCACCATTATCTCCCCTCTTAAACTTTAAATAATTTATTGTGAAATTTAAATTCAGAATTTAAGCTGTCCCCTGTTTATATGGGAATTCACACTGATTTTTATACCATTTCTTAACACATTATCTTCTTCAATCCTGCTGTTGTCTCCTATAATAGAAAAATCTTCAATACTTACATTTCTGCCAATTTCTACATTATTTGATACTATTGATGCTTTTATGAGGCAGCCTTTCCCTATTTTACAATCGTTGAAAATCACACTTTCAGAAATCTCAGCTCCTTCAGAGATCATGCAGTCATCTCCGATAACCGTTAGGGGCATTATCCTGGCTCCTTTTTCTATCCTGGTTCTTTTCCCGACGACCACCGGACCGGAGACAAAATTATTCTTTGAATATTTTGAATCCTTTCCTATATATATATTCTGCAGTACCTCCCTATATGGAAATTTAAAGCTTATTTTCTTGTTCAGAATATCATAGTGGGCTGCCAGATATTTCTGCGGAGTTCCTACATCTATCCAGTAAGAATCTGAGATATAACCATAAATCTTATATCCTTCACTCAAAGCAGTGGGGAAAAGCCCTCTTTCAAAAGAATATTTGGTTCCTTCCGGTGCCAGTTTCATAACATCAGACTTAATAATATAAATGCCGGCATTTATCAGATTAGTAGTGATCTCATCCTGGCTCGGTTTTTCCAGGAATTGTTTCACCCTACCTTCCTCATCAACAGGTACCAGCCCGTAACATGTCGGGTCCTCAATAGCAGTCAGTGCGATTGTTATATCAGCATTTTTACTTTTGTGGAAAGCAGCCATCTTTGTCAGGTCCAGTGAAGTAAGAATGTCGCCGTTAAATACCATAAAATGGTCACCCCCTAAATATTTTTCTACATTCTTCACACCTCCGCAAGTTCCCAGAGGACCCTCTTCCCTGACATAAGTGAGTCTTAGACCAAGATCACTGCCGTCCCCAAAATAGTCTTTAAAAATTTCCGGGAGATAGCAGGTAGAAAAAATTATATCTTTGATCTTATGAGACTTAAGCCATAAAATAAAATTTTCCATAAAAGGTCTGTTCACCAGCGGAAGCATAGGCTTTGGATTTAAAAAAGTAATCGGCCGCAGTCTGGTACCTTCTCCACCGACTAATATCACTGCTTTCAATTTAATTCGCTCTCCCCTCTGATTTAAACCTGTGGCCCGACATTTTCCCTCCAATAATCAATTGTGTCCTTAAGTGACCTCTTAATAGAATACCTGGATTTCCAGCCGGTATGAGCTCTTAATTTACTATTACTTCCGTAGGTGATTCCAACATCGATTGCCCTGAATTTACTTTTATCAATGTCTACCTTAATATCTGACCTTGTGCTTAATGATATAAGCATATCAAGTAAATCTGATATTTTATACTTTTTACCGGAACAAACATTATAGACCTGTCCTTCTTTTCCCTTATTTACTATACAGTGATATGCACTGACAGCATCTCTTACATCTAAAAAATCCCTTTGGGCTTTCAGGTTGCCGACATTTATCACGGGTTCCTGAAGCCCTTTTTCTATCATAGCTATCTGCCTGGCAAAATCAGAACATACAAACCTCTCGGACTGTCCCGGGCCTATATGATTAAATGACCTGCTGATGAACACCGGAAGCTGGTATGCATTATGATAGACAGAAGTGAAAAAATCCAGAGCCGATTTACTGATAGCATAAGGATTCTGGGGATAAATTTCAAAATTTTCCTCAATAGCCTTACCCCCAACATCGATTTCTCCATATTCCTCTGCAGTGCATACTACAAGAATCCTGCAGCCGGGACAGAAGAGTCTGAGACCTTCTAAAACATTAATGCCCCCAAAAACATTGATCCTGAAAGTCTCTACAGGATTTCCCCACGAATAGCTTACAGAACTCTGTGCCGCAAGGTGGTAGATCTGTTGTGGCTTGAATTTTTTAATAATATCAAAAACTGAATCTTTGTCCGTCAGATCAGCTTCCCATACTTCTATATCCTTAAAAGAACTATTTGAATTTAAATTTTTAAAGCTCTTGTCAACCCCCAGAATCTCATTATCTTGCTCTTTTTTTAAATATTCTAGAAGGTGTCTTCCTACAAAGCCGGCTGCTCCTGTTATTAAAATTTTCAAAAATGTACTCTCCTGAATAACTATTTTAATTTAGCAATTATTTTAATATAAAATCTAAAATTTAAAAAACATAAAACCCGGCCAGATATCCTCAGTGCCGTCTTTATCTGGAAAAAATGCTTTTTATAACAGCAAGGAAAAACCTGAATCCCAGAAGCAGTAACAGCAGCGGTATCAAAATGATCTTCCAGCTCCTCTTATAGTTCTTCCAGAAAAAGTAAAATACACTTTTTTGCATTCTAAAACTTGACCTGATCTTTCTGCCTCCGCTGCTGCCTCCTATATGATGCATGACTTCGGCATGAGGGCAGTAATATACCTTCCAGTTCTTCTGCCACATCCTGTAGCAGATGTCCAGATCCTCCACATACATAAAATAATTTTCATCAAGCAGACCAGTTTCTTCTAAGGCCTTTGCCCTGACAATCATGCAGGAACCTGAAACCCAATCTACTTTAAAAGCTCTATCCTTCTCTATATCGGCAAGCTTATACTTTCTTGAAAAAGGATTATGGGGAAAGATATTTGTAAGTACAGTATGAACTGCAGCATCAAAAGCAGAAGGAAATCTCCTGCAGGACAGCTGTATTGTCCCATCAGTGTTGATTATCTTGGGTCCTGCTATTCCTACTTCAGGATTTTTTTCCATAAATGCCACTAAATTGTCCAGCGATTTCTTAAAAACACGGCAATCACTGTTCATCAGAATCACATATTTTGAATTTGAGATTTCTATAGCTCTGTTATTGGCTGCAGCAAAACCGATATTTTTTTCATTTGAGATTATGGTGACTTCAGGATAATTATCCTTTACAAATTCAACAGTGCCGTCGCTGGAGGCATTATCGGCTACTATGATCTCGCACCTTAGTTCAGGCGGATTTGCTGATATGGAATTCAGACACTCCTTTAAAAAAGAAAGACTGTTATAACTGACTATACTTATTGCTAAATCTTTAATTTTTCTACCTTTCTTAAAATCCGTCATCTCTTTAATTTAAATTATACATCCATTAAACTATTTGGAGATACTATAAATTATATTATTTTAATATTATATTCAAAAATAATAAAATAACAGTTAAAGTATAGATTAAGATATGATTACTCTAAAAGATTCAATAGAAATAAAAACAACACCCGATAAGATTTTTAATTGGTTTAAAACTCTCGATAAGAATTTTACAAAGTGGCATCCAAATCATAAGAAATTCATAAAAGTAACTGGGGGCTTGGATGAAGGAGACATTGTTTACTTTGAGGAATGTGTTGATGGGAAGTGGTTCAAAATCAAATGTAAAATCACTAATATAGAAAAAAAGAATCGGAGTTGGAGGACTGATTTTGAATCTGTACATTGGCTTGGTCGACTTATTGGGACACGAATATCATTTATCGGGAAAGCTAAAGGAGACATCTGTATTTTTACCCATATTGAAAGTTTTGGATTTAGAGCAAATATTATCTCAAGCTTAACTTTAAAACTGCTTAAATCCTGGTTTCCTTTAATTAAAAAGGATATGGAAGAAGATAATTTAAACTTAAAAAGGATATTAGAAATGGATTCTAAGAAGTTATCTTGATTTAGTTGATAAAAAGGGAGCGGGCCGATTTTGCAATAGGGAATATGTAAAACGGAATGATAATATTTGCCATCGTGTTGTTACTAGATGTCCCTTCCATGGTTTCTTTACCGAGACAGGAACTTCAGAATTAACCAGACTATTTTGCGAAGTAGATAAAGAATTTTATTCAAAAGCTTTTCCAGAGCTTAAATTTCATCGTGGGAGCTCATGGGAAAATACCATTGCTTATGGGAAAGATCATTGTGAATTTATATTTGAAAAGAAGAAATAATAATCTATTCCAACAAACCTTAATATTAAAAACAATATCAATTACATAAGTATACCTTATGTTAAAATATTAAGATTTTAATACATCACTAACGCCCGATATGAAACTCTCTACTTTTTTAATACCCTGCTTAAAGTCATCTGCTTCAAGCACCAGAGACAAAATCTTGCTTCCTATTATAACCCCATCACAATAGTCTTTGATCTGAGCAATCTGCTTCCTGTTAGAAAGTCCAAAACCCAGCGCCAGCGGCAGGCTGGTTATTTTTCTTAAGTTTATAAGGAAAGTCATGACTTCCGGATCTACACCATCTCTGATACCAGTGACTCCTTTTACCGAAACGCAATATATAAATCCTTTCCCCTCTCTTGCAATAGCAGATAGTCTTTTTGTAGTAGAAGTCAAAGAAGCAAACATAATATTATCTATATTAGCATCATTGAAATAGCTCCTGTAACTCTTAAATTCTTCCAGAGGCAAATCCGGGATTATAAGGCCGTTCACCCCTGCTTTCCTTGCTTTTCTTAAAAACCTGTCAAAACCGTAATGGTAAACGGTATTAAAATAAGTCATAACAGCTATAGGTGTATCACTGCTTTTTCTTATCTTAAGTATTGAACTGAGGACAATATCAGTATTTATTCCGTTTTCTAAAGCAATTTTTGAGGTAGCCTGGATTACAGGACCGTCAGCCAGTGGATCTGAAAACGGTATCCCCACTTCAATTACATCTGCTCCATTTTTTTCCAGTGTCTTATACAGAGTAAAAAAACCGTCAATACTCGGGAATCCGCAGGTCAAAAATGGAATAAGGGCTTTCCTTTTATCTTTCTTTAGTCTTCTAAAGACTTTCTCTATAGGACTGCCTTTAAATTTATACACCAGTTTTCTCCATCCATTATCCTCATCTACTATCAATATCCTTATCCCCTCGCCCCGACAGATTGACGATAATCACTTTGCTATCGTCCAGGGTAGGGGCAAGTTTTGCAGCATAAGCCAGCGCATGAGCACTTTCATACGCCGGAATTATCCCTTCACATTCTGATAATACTTTAAATGCTTTTAGGGCTTCCTTATCTGATATATACTCATATCTTACTATTCCTTTTTCCTTAAAATATGCATGTTCCGGGCCGACTCCTGGATAATCAAGACCTGCAGATATGGAGTATGCTTCCTCTATCTGGCCGTAATCATCCTGAAGTACATAACTATAGGCTCCATGGAAGATACCTTTATCACCGCAGCATAAGGTCGCTCCATGTTTCTTACTCCTGAGACCTTTACCTCCTGCCTCTACTCCTATAAGCTTTACCATATCGCTGTTTTTCAAAAAGGGATAAAATATTCCGATAGAATTACTCCCGCCGCCAACACAGGCTATAATATAATCAGGAAGCCTTCCTTCCATATCCATTATCTGCTTTTTAGTCTCTTTCCCTATGATTACCTGAAAATCTCTGACCATAGTGGGATAGGGATGGGGGCCAACTACCGAGCCAAGTACATAATAAGTATCATCTATTCTTGAAACCCAGTAGCGAAGAGCTTCATTAACTGCATCTTTTAATGTCCTGCTTCCCGATGTGACTTCTATTACTTCTGCATTCATAAGTTTCATCCTGTAAACATTGGAAGACTGCCTTTTAATGTCCGTACTTCCCATAAAGACTTTACAGTCCATGTCAAACAGAGCTGCTGCAGCCGCAGTCGCGACTCCGTGCTGTCCCGCACCGGTCTCAGCGATTATAAATTTCTTTCCCATCTTCCTGGCGAGCAGAACCTGGCCAACGGTATTGTTTATCTTGTGGGCGCCGAGGTGGCATAGATCCTCTCTCTTTAAATATATTTTTGCTCCTCCTAACTTTTTTGAAAATCTTTCGGCATTATAAAGGGGCGTAGGTCTCCCCACATAATTTTTTAAATAAAAGGAAAGCTCTTTTTTGAAATCCTTATCTTTTTTAAATTTAAAGTAGCTACTCTCCAGCTCTTCCAAGGCATTTATTAATATTTCCGGTACATATCTGCCGCCAAAAACTCCGAAATATCCCTCCCTGCGGCTCTTATGACCTTTCAGATCAAGAGTATTTCTTTGCTTTTCTACTCTTTTCTTATCTTTTTTCATTTACCGGTCATCTCCATAAATCATCTCAAAACATTAATAAATCTACTGACTTTATATATATCCTTTTTCCCTGGATAAATCTCTAATTTAGACGAGGCATCAACACCGAAAGGTTTCGCTGTTTTTACCGCCTTCTCCACATTTTCTGCATCAAGCCCTCCTGATAATATAATAGGAATTCCCCAGTCACATTTTTTTACCATATTCCAATCGAAAGATATTCCCGTTCCACCATAAAAATTTTTCCTGTAGCTGTCCAGCAGAATAAAATCTACATATTCTTTTATTTTTTTGATCTCTTTACTCAGTTCAGCTTTGTAAGACCCCAATCCATTTTTAATTCTTATTGACTTTATAATTTTTGCATTGCAGCTTTTGTTATTTAAGTTTTTTAAATAACACCTGTCCTCATCTCCGGAAAGCTGTATTATATCCAGATTAAGGTCTTCTGAATCCTTAAGGACCTTTTCAACCTGCTCATTTACAAACACACCCACTAGAGAAATCTTTTTCTTTTTATTCCGAACTGCTTTAATCATTTTTTTTGCCCCGGAATTATTCATTCTTCGGGGACTATCAGTCGATAGTATAAATCCCAAAGCATCTACATCTAATTCAGATATTTTTTCTGCATCTTCTAAATCAGTGATCCCGCATATTTTTATCCATACCATATTCAAGCCCGTCTTTTATATTTATAATTTATATCAATTTTTTCTCTCTCAGCTCGAGTTCCATACTCTTAAGAGTATTTTTAAGATCTCTACTAGCCATGAAATAACTGCCGATCAGAAAAGTGTTTATACCTCTTGAAAACAAATTTTTAATATACCCCATACCCTCTATTCCGCTCTCACAAACAAAGACTCTGTCTCTTATATCATTTTTTTGACTGTAATCTAAAAATTTGTAGATAATATTGCTGTCAACACTCATATCTCTTAAGTTGCGATTATTTACACCTATAAATCGCGCTCCGGTATCCAGTACTTTATCTAAATCTTCCAGGCTGTGTATCTCAACGAGTACCTCCAATCCAAGACTTACCGCTAAATGGTAGAGCTTTTTTAACTTTCTCTTCCCCAAAAGCGTGCCTATCAGTAGAATACAATCAACTCCAAGGGCAGCGCTTTCATAAATCTGTTTATCGCTGAAGATAAAATCCTTTCTCAAAACCGGCAGATCAGAATTTTCCCTGACGACTTTTATATCTTCAGGACTTCCCTTAAAATATAAAGATTCCGTAAGGACAGAAATGCCGCATATAAAATTTTTAAACCTGTCATAAGCAAGCACTGTTTCCCTTAGGTCAAGCTGATCATTTATAATTCCTCTGGAAGGAGAAGCTCTTTTGATCTCAGCAATCACATTTACTTTTCCGCTGCTGATATTATTTAAAAAACTCCTCTTGTATCTTCCTGTTTTTTCCAATTCAGATTTTATCAGACTTGAGTTTTTTCCTATCTTTTTTATCTCCTCTTTTTTTGAGATCAGAATCTCTTTTAAATACTCCAAAATTACTCCTTAAAATTATTCCATATTTAAGCTATTTGTTCTGTTTTTAGCTCTTAACCTGATTAATTTTCCTGTTGGTAAATTCTATCAGTTTTTTCAATTTCTCATATGCTTTCCCGCTTTCAATAGAGTTGCAGGCAAGATCCACCGCTTCTGCCAATGAGTCGGCTTTTTTCCCGGCAACTATAGCAGCTGCTGCATTGATGACAGCAGAATCTTTTTTGGCGCCCCTTTCACTTCCGGTAAGGATATCCACTAAAATGCCGGCATTTACCCTTGCATCTCCACCAGTAATATCATTTAGGTTTGACTTTCTAAAACCCAGTTCCTCAGGGTCAAATATATATTTATTGACTTTCCCATCCCTAAGCTCGGAAACCGAACTTCTACCTGAAACTGAAATTTCGTCAAGCCCTTCCTCACTGTTCACCACAAATGCCCTTTCCACACCCAAGTTTTTTAAGGTATTTATCATGATATCTTCTAGACCACCATCAAATATACCCAAAACACGCCCATTTGCCATTGCCGGATTGGTCAAAGGACCTAAAATATTAAACACAGTCCTCATACCCATATCTTTTCTTGCTTTTGCCACATGTTTCATAGCAGTATGCGCTTTGGGAGCAAAAATAAAACCAATACCTATATCATCCAGGCAGCTGGAAACCTCACTGCATTCAAGATTTATATTTACTCCCAACTCTTCCAGGACATCAGCACTTCCGCTCCTACTGGACACACTCCGGTTGCCGTGTTTTGCAACCGGAACCCCTGCTCCTGCAGCTATAAATGCAGCAGTTGTAGAAATATTAAAGGTATTCAAGCAATCACCGCCGGTTCCACAAGTATCTACTATATTTTTATGTTTACTTTTTACTTTTACGGCCTTGTCAAGCATAGCTCTGGAAAATCCACTTACTTCATCAATAGTTTCACCTTTTATTTTCAACGCGACCAGAAAAGCTGCGACCCGGCAGTCGTTTGCATTCCCTTCCATTATGAACTGCATTGCACTATATGCTTCATCCTGGTTTAGACTTATTCCGTTTATAACCTTCTCTAAAAAAGTTTTCATATCATTAACCTCCATGCTCGATTTATCATTCCTTATAAATCCCCTGCAGCCTATTCTATTTAAATAATCCAATAGCCTTAAAGAGGGCAGCTGCCTTATTTACAGTTTCACTGAATTCATTTTCAGGTATTGAATCATATACTATCCCGGCCCCTGCTTGAATATAAGCTGTTCCGTCTTTCACAATAGCGGTCCTTATAGTTATACAGCTGTCAAGGCTGCCATCATAGCCAAAATATCCCACAGCTCCTCCGTAGGGACCGCGGCTGTCGGGCTCCAGTTCACTTATGATCTGCATTGCCCTTATTTTGGGAGCCCCAGACAATGTTCCTGCAGGAAAGATGCTTTTAAAGGCGTCATATACAGAATTATTTTTATCTAGTTTCCCTTCCACTTTTGATACCAGATGCATAACATGTGAATACTTCTCAACACTCATATATTCTTTAACTCTCACGCTGCCGTAACTGCATACCCTCCCAAGATCATTTCTGGAAAGATCTACCAGCATATTATGTTCTGCTCTTTCTTTTTTATCATGTAACAGGTCATCTACAAGATCTTTATCTTCCTTTAAAGTCCTTCCCCTCCTTCTGGTACCGGCAATTGGACATGTCAGTATTTTTCTGCCATTTATCTTGATCAGAGGTTCTGGAGAAGCTCCAATAATTTTTGTACTTCCAAAATTAAAATAATACATATAGGGTGATGGATTTATAGTCCTGAGACCGCGGTAAATACTGAAGGGATCGGAAAACTTGTCGGTATAAAACCGCTGGGAAAGCACTATCTGGAAAGCTTCTCCTTCGGTAATATGGTTTTTTGCCTGTTTTACTGCTGCCAAGAACTTTTCCTTTTTAAAATTAGAATTTGAACTAAAGACCTCCGGAGAGTTCCCCACATCTGCCAAATCAAGGCTGTTCTTTAAATAATTTCTATTGACCCCAGTGATCTTCTTTTCTAGTTTTGTAATCTTTTCGATTGAAATATCATAAGTCTTTCCGGCAGAAACCCTGCTGTCAATTTTCACTGTGGAGATTATTTTCATACGGTTGAGAAGGTGGTCGAAGACTATCACCAGGTCGGTAAGATAAAGCATGATCTCCGGTAGGCATAGATTATTTTTACCAACCGGTATCCGGTCAAAATATTTGACCAGATCATAACTCAGATAACCCACAGCGCCGCCCACAAAATGATCGAGCTCCGGATTTTTGTATATATTATTTTTTTTCATAATTTTCTCCAGTTCCAGAAGAGGAGTCCTGGTACTTACTTCAGATATTTTATTCTTACTTACAGTTAAAGTAAAAATTCCATTATCAAACTTTATTAAATTATCACACCCCACTCCGATAAAAGAATATCTGGCTAGATTTTTTGAACCTTCTATGCTTTCCAGCAAAAACCCGTATTTCTCAAGTCCCCCGGTCTTCACAAACATTGAAGCCGGAGTTTCCGTATCTACTATATATTCCTTATATACCGGTATTAGATTATATTCTTCTGCAATCTTTATATATTCATTTTTAGACGGATAAAACATAATCTCCTGCTTTTTTAATATTTTAATAAATCAAATTTTTAATATATTAGTTATCAATCAATCCCCCATTTAATCCTCAATATATAAATAAGAGTATTTCCATTAAGGATTTAGTACCTTAGCTTCGATCTTATGGAAATACTCTTAAAATTTTTAGTTATTTATTAATGTAAATCGAATATGTAGAAAAAAAATAAATAGAAGTAAGAAATCCCCACAAGCCAAGCTTTACCAGCTTTGCCAGCAGGAATTATCTTTAAGCCAGAGGAACATGCCAATAAGCTTCTTTATATAGCTATATTTTCTTTCAATAAAAATCATAAAATCACTATAACGCTTAACTGTGATCTTCGTTTTCAGATTTTATATATATTAGCATAATTATTTATCAAGTCAATTACAATAATCTGGCTTTTAATAGAAAGCAGGACAGTATATTAATCTTTTGAAGAATTACATATGAATTAATAATATATAACTTCAGCCGGTATACTATTTCTTTTTGTCTCTTTCAGCAGCTTCGAGCATTTTTTTAGCTATCCTGAGTTCAGTTTTTCTTCTGGTCTCTTCAGTATAGACTCTAAGCTCTGCTACCAATCTGTTATACCTTGTTATAAATATCGTATCTCCCAAATTCTCCGTTAGATACTTTGTAAGGTTAACCCTTAGTTCATTAGTATCAATTCTTCTAATATCTTCTTCGTAAGCCATCTCTCACTCCTTAGGTAACATCAACTTTTTAAAAATATTTATTATTAAATTTGTATTACTTTCTAATAATATATTTAATAATTAATTTTTATTATTATCTCATATTTAATTAAAAATTTCTATAATAAAATGATTGAATTTTATATTTTAGATTATATTATAAAACAAATTCAAAAATAATTAAATACTTTTTAAAAATACTTATAAATACTTATTTGAATATTATATTTTTATTGTATTATATTTTGTAGAAGGCTCCATAGACATAACCACACATTTTAGAAAAATCTATTTGCAGCAGTAAAAAAGGTATAACGGGTATAGAAAGCAGCTTCTCAAATTTGTTAAAGATACAATTTCCCTTAACGCCAGGGTTTCTGATCAACCTGGCATAGGACCTAAAGACATAAATTATAAAAAGGGGTATCAATACAGTCAATATCCACTTACTGAAAAAAAATGCACTGAACAAGATTATTAAAAAAGTAAGTAATGCCGTGAACCTTATAATATGGCGGAGTGGATACATCCCACCCACAGCATCACCTTTAGCATACCTAAAAAACTGCTTAAATATCTGAACGAAGTTTTCTCTCATCTTCCAATAAACTACTGCTCTGGGATTGAACTTTATTTTATGGCCAGCAGCTTTTATATTAAAATTAAATCTCATATCCTCCCCATATTCCATATCTTCAGGATATCCGCCGGTTTTGGTCCAGATCTCCCTTTTGAAACTGATATTCCTGGACGATGGCATATACCTTATGGCTCTCATTTCTTTTTCTGCAGGCATAATGCATACCGCAAGGCATTTCTGTATAAAACTCCGGCACAACGGCATGTTAAGTCCTCCAACTACACTACATGTACTATCCCTGTAAGAGGCAGTGATTTCTTTAAGCCAGTTTCTATCTAAAATACAGCCTGCATCACTTACACATATAATCCTGCCCGAGGCATTTTTTATGGCTTCATTTCTTCCCTGTGAAATATTTGCCCCTGCCTTTCTTATCAGCCTGACATTTACGGCAAGTTTTCCGCCTTTCTGTTTTTTTACTCTACCTTTGTCATTCCCGTTTAACATGATTTTCAGATCTCTGTATTTTAAATTAGCGGCATATTTAAAAAATTTTGAAGTAATACTAAAAGTATCATCTTTCGAACCTCCGTCCACTACAATTATTTCACTTGGCAGACAGGTCTGCTCCATCAAGCTTTTTAGAAACTCGATAATATTTCCTTCCTCATTATAAACAGTAGTTATAAAACTCATATTAGGCAGTACGGCTCTTTTGAGGTTTTCAACTTCCATATCCCTGACCTCTAAAATATAATTTTAAGACTTTAAAATACATAAAAAGTCTGGCTCTATTAACTTTCACCGGATTGAATACACACAATATTATAAATAACAGTATTCTGTTTATAACACCGGCTAAATAAATAAGGCTTAAAAGCACGGTATGTACCCGTGAATAATTTTTCTTAAAATATAATCTTCTGCTTGTCCAGATTCCCGCCTCTCTTACAGCCATATTCCTGGAGGCAACAGCCTTGTCAATATGCTCTATAATAAAGTATGGGAAATAGTAATTCTTAAAACCTTTTCTACATAATCTCAGACAAAGGTCGCTGTCCTCGCTGTACATAAAATAATCCTCATCAAACATTCCCGCTTCCATAAAAATATCCTTTTTTATAAACATGAATGATCCTGCGAGCCAATCTACTTCTCTTTCGCTTTTATGGTCCCACCAGCTCATAAAATAAGAACCGAAAACACAGTTTCTCTTAAATATCCTGTATAAAAAATAGCTCTCATAAAATTGTCTTGAAAGAGTTGGAAAAGACCTTGAGCTAAGCTGAAGTGTTCCATCAGGATTTACTATTTTTGCTCCTACCACACCCACCCTGTTATCTTCATTTTTCTTATTATAAAAACCTATTAAATATTTTAAATCACCTTCTAAAAATTTAGTGTCAGGATTCAAAAACAGCAGATATTTACCTTTTGCTTTTAAAGCCCCAATATTGGATGCTCTTGAAAAACCCATATTTTTCTTATTTGGAATAAAATGCAGAATATTATTTACCTTAGCCTGTTCCTTTAGATACTCTATACTTCCGTCACCTGACTTATTATCCACAACCAATATCTCATAACTTGATTTATTTTTTTCCCCCCTATTTGACCCGGTGAGTCTTTTAATGCTTTCCAGGCATCCCTTAATAAATTCAAGACTGTTATAATTTACAATTATTATACTGATATCCAATCATATCACCATTTCCCGATGCCCTTTCTATTTTTTTAATAAGTCTTCAATTATTGAGAGCAATCCTCCTTTAAAATTTGAATTTGAAAATCTTCTGCAGTCTCTGGCCGCAATTTTTCTGACCTTTTCCGTATCTACTTCTCCCCGTATTATACTTAAAGTAATATTCTTAAGTTCCTCCCAGCTTTCAAATAAGAACCCATTATGTCTGTTACTTATGATTTCCTTCTGACCTCCCTTATTTATAACTACCGGAATACACCCGGCTGCCATTGCCTCAACAGTAGTTATTCCGAAATGCTCGAATTTCTCTGGATTATTTTTTTCATCTTCACCTACACCTGCAGCATGCCAAAAAATACGTGATTTTGCAAAAAGCTCCACCAGCAACGGCCATTCCATATTGGTAATTACCTTTATGGGGCAGTTTTTACTCACTTCTCTTATCTTTTCCACATACTTTAGATGGTCAGGTCTCCTGTCCACACCACCGACTAGACATAGAGTATAACCCTTCATGTCATCAGGATACCGGACCAGCATTTCCTTAAATATTTCAGCCAGTTCCAGCTGCTTCTTATTATGATGTTCTGGGAAAAATCTGCCCACACTTAAAATAATTTTTTGCTTGATCCCGGATTTAAAACTGTCAATATCTACGGGAGGAAATAAAACAGTACTCTGCCTGTCCCATAATTTCTTTACCCACTTTTTGGAATATTGTGATATGGTAATTATTTTATGGTAGGTTTCTAAAAATTTAAAATCCCTGGGAAAAGTCACAAGAAATAAAGGTATATACCCTAAGATCTTAAGTATTACTTTTTTAAAAAAGCTTATCCTTCTCCTATCATAAACCACTGTACCAAGTTTTCTGGAGTCTCTGGAACCGCTGTCGGCTTCCAGGGGAATAAAAGTATCGGATGAGATTATCACCTCGCAGTATTTTTCATTAAAACTTAAGGGAATCTCGGAAGTGTAGATGACTCCTTTTTTAAGTCTGAAATTTTTATCATATAGAAGTCTTCCTTCTTTTGCTCCTGCTCTGCTATATATCTTAATATTTATGCCAATTTCATTTAGACTGCTTGTTTTGGGATTCTTAAAACCCAGGATCAGAGGCCGGGCAGTCTTTTTTACTTTCAAAACAACTCTTCCACTGCTCCAGCTGCCTCTTCTTAACATGAACCTTTTTATATCATACAATCCTTCAACGATCTCTAATTCATTGAAGCCGTAAGATAATCTCTTTGAAATTTTAAACAACCATAATGCAGGCAACCTGAAAAAAAACAGTAAAAATTTGTGAATAAAACGGAAATCAACATCAAAAGGAGTCGGGAAATAGCATAAATATATATTTCTTTTACCGTAGGCAGAGAACGAACTTAAATAAGTAGCATTTATAAACAGGTCATATTTCCTTGTGATTCTTTCAGCATAATCTTCAGATATAAAAGGAAATACTCTAAGGTTTACCCTTTCTAGATCAAGGTGTAACCTCCTGGAAATTTCTTTCAAATCAGCAAATATATCAGTGATCAGATCTACTTCAAATTCTTTTCTCTCCGATAATACCTCGGCAATCTTGCAGCTGTACCGCTCCCCACCCCCGGCTGTAGATAAATATCTGTCATAAATTCCGATCTTTTTCATGAGTTCGCCCTGTTAAAAATCCTTTATCCAGCTTTTGATCATCCTGTCACCGATTTTACTGTTTTTCCTTATTTTGATTCTGTTCAATAATTTTTTTGGCAGTAAATAAAATAGTTCAAGGAAAATCCTGATCCTGATCGGGATGTCGATTCTTCTCTGCTGTATGCCTCTCAGCGCTCCAGTAAGGTAACTTAAGATGTTTATTATATTTGAGAGGATAAATATCGCATAACTTTTAAAAAATAAAAACGTCCAGCCGCATTTAAAAATCATAAGCATCCTGTTTCTGATCACATGATATATGAAATCATAAGACCATTCCTGGCTGGTACCACAGTGAAAATGCCTTACTATAGATTTAGGAGTAAAGAAATTCTTCCAGCCTGCCAGTCTGGACCTCCAGAACAGATCGACATCTTCATAGTAGGTGAAAAAGGTATTATCAAAACAGCCCATATCTTCAAACATTTTTCTGTCCATCATAAAGCTGCTTCCACTTAGTCCAAAGACCTCTTCAACCCGGCCGTACTGGCCTTCATCAAAAATCTCAAAACCCCTGTCCCTGCTGTAAAAAGACCGGTTTATTTCAATACCGCAGCTGTTAATAATATCCTTTCTATGAGTAAAAAGCCGTCTGGGAATCCTCACTTTAATTCTTTTGGCTCTCCCTGTGACCTTTATATCTTCTATTATTTCTTCGCCTATTACCAATTGTAAATTATTAGGTTTGATGTATGATAATACCTTAAAGCTCAAATCCAGATCTTTTTTTAAATCCCCAATAGGTACTGCCAGAACGGCATTACCTCTTGACCAGCGGTAGATTTCACCCTGCCCGTCTGATTCCTGAGGGTAAAAACCATCCATATATTTTATACTCTTATTTAAAATACTATTTCCGCTTTCTTTTTCTCCCGAAACCCTGACTTTTACATTATATATTTGAACACCCAGCCTTCTTGATCTCCAACTGCCTCGCAGCTCTATTTTATTACTGCTGCCGGCAATTAACTGCAGCGGCAGGTACGGGTAATAAAAAACTACCTTGGAACCCACTGCTCCTACTTTATAACTATCAGCATATTGCCTGAAAACAGAAAGCATTCCCCCCAGCCAGTTCTTATCGACCACGCAATCATTATTAATAAGGGCAATATATTTACCCTTTGAGCGGTAGAATCCTTCATTATTGCCTCCTGCATAACCTTTATTTTCCTTCAGTGCGACTATCTCCACATGTGGAAATTCTTTCTTGACAAATTCCACCGAACCATCTTTGGAATTATTGTCCACCATTATTATATGGATCTTATCGGGTGGATAATTAAGATTGAGTATGGAATCAAAAAGGTTATTTAAAAATCTTTTACCGTTGAAATTTACAGTGATAATCGATATTAAAGGATCATCATCTTGAACCAATTAAATATCTCACCTTACCTTTACCCGAAATATTATCCCCTGAAAATGCAATAAGCCTTATATTTGCTAAAATTTTACACGCTTTAGATATGATTTATGCCTTAGATCTAACAGTTAAGATCTACATTTTTTTGCCAAATAAAATTTATTAGAGATAGTCAGGCCCATTATTCTATCAATATTTTCCAGATCCCTCAGCAAGACCTCAAGTTTCTGGTCAATATCTATCTTCAGGCCTGATTTGCTTTTAGGTTTAAAACTGCCTAAAACTTCCCTTAAACTGCTTATATCATAACCCAGGCTCTTAATTTCCTTATAAAGAGTACGGAATATATCAAAATATATAAGAGTCAATCTCTCCCGGTTCTTTCGATTTATTTCATTCATTTCATTGTTTATCTGGACCTGAATGTTATTATTAATCGCTTTCATTGACTGGTTGTAACTCTTTCTTAAATTCTCAAAATACATACTGGTAAGGAGATAAATATATCTCCTCAGCACCCCCTTTATATTTTTATCTTTGTTCAGCTCTTCAGAATTTAAGATATCAAATCTGCTTAAAAGTTTTACATCCTCAAAATTTTTCCTGTCCAGCTTTACCTCGAAAAGCTCGAATAATTCATTCTTTCCATATATCTCACCTATTTCATCTTCACTGGCATCCATTGTCTTATACTCTATTTCATCCCATACTCCCTTATCTTTAATCTCAAAACCGGCATTTTTTAATATATATTCAATAGTAAAGTCATCGATCCTTACACTGGACCGGCTTCTCATTTTGCCCTCCCCGAGAACCTTGTAAAGTCCTCTTTTCTCTGGAATAGAAAAAAACAACAGTCCATCTTTTCTTAACTTTGAAGCAAGCACATTCACCAGGTCATAAAAAAATTTCGGGGATATTTTATAAAACACATTATTTAGAATAATACCTTCATACTTGGTCCTTTCAGTGATTTTAGACTTTAACAATCCAATTTCATCCAACTCTTTCTTTTCATCCTCTGCAGCCATCAAGTCAACATCCATCTCCACCAAGAATATCCTGCCTACACTAGTTCCGCTTATAACTTCTTCATCTTTATACTTATTCGAAGTTATATTCAGTACATTTGCATAGCCCTCAAAATTATCTTTTATGATTCTTGAGATTTTACTGTTCTGCAGGTCTATTAGCTCCATAATCTTCTTCTTATCAACTGCATAATCAGGGTCAACACAGTATTTGACCAGCGGTCTGGTCACATTTTCCCAATAAAACCTGGGGGCAATCCTGATCAAATTCTTTTTGTATATTTCTCTTAGGCTTTTATTAGTAGCCACGCTCTCCATTACTCTTGCAAGCTGGGCAGTATTTTCATATTTTACCACTTCACCTATCTTTTCAGTCTTGACAATCTTAGCTATTGAGTCACCTTCGGTTGTTATCACCGGAAGTCTTGCCCATATGTAATCTATGACCCTCGTCCTATAGGAAAACTCAGTTTCAATCCTTTCCTGATGAATCGAAATTCCCATATCTGAGTCCAGCAGGAATGTCTGCCTTAAATCGTACGGTGTCCATTCGTTAAAAAATACAAACTTTTCATACATATCGAGTTCTCTGCTTAACTGTATTGCTTCATTGCATTTCCTCATTTCAGGAAGGCTTGCGTCCGGGTGTTTGATTCCCATAAATATCATTTTTATATTCTTTTTCTCCCTGGTAATCTCCCATAATGCCTTAATTGGTGTAATGGGATCAAGCCAGTTCCAAATACCTCCTCCCCATAAGATTATATGGTCGCGTTCACCGATGCCCGGGATTTTATCCCCGGTAAATGAGGTAGATCGCCTGGGAGGCTGGGAAGGCATTCCGGAAGGAACGATATCTATCAGGTTTCTCAAGGTTTTGTCAGAATCATAACTGTAGGGGTTTACTCTACCCATGGCATTTAACATCCCGACCCAATAATCCCTCTGTTTTTCGCTTGCACATATAAAGAAGTCACCTATTGAAAGCTGCATTTTTAATATATTTAAATTGTTTTTATCAATCCTGATCCTTTCAGTCATATCACTGTCCCCGAACATCTCCAGGCTCTCTAAATTGAAAGGATTATAAAGATCAACTATGATCTTGCCTTTGAAGTTTCTTAAGAAAGGAAAATAATAAAGAATATGACCCTGTATCAATATAGTATCTGCCTTATCAACATATTTCTGTAAGCTCTTGTAATTGCCCAGTTTATACTGCCTTGCCTTGAAGCCTTCAGTATCAATATCTATTTTATTGGGGGTTACCAGAGTTACATCCAGGTAATCAGATAAAATTTTAGAAAACTCGTAAAACCTTATGCCTGGACCGGCCATGTTCTTGCCAATAATGTCATAACTAATTATACAGAGATTTGAAGAACTTTTTTTATTCAACTTGGTATCACTTTTGCTGTCTGATTCAGTTTTCATCATATCTCCCTGTTATATATCTCTCATATATAAAAATTTAGCCAAGACTGGTATAAATCTCAGAATCCTTAAATGACCTAGCCAATCCTGAGATGAAATCATTTTAACTCTAATTTATTTAAGATTAAATGATTTTTTATTTTAATTATCAAATTATATGGTAAAAACATAAGATTTAAAAAATAAGCATAGAGAATAGGGGTTATCTGGTCAGCAGTAGCCTTGTTTCTTAACCATGACAGTTCGGAGCGAATAAACTTTCTTAAGAAATCAAGTACTCCCAGATTTATAACTGCACATCTGATCCTATTTTTATGGTAATATTTATAGAAATTTTTACTAAATTTTTTTACGGAAGCTCCCTCAAAATGCCTGGCGACAGAACTATGATTTACAGCCACCTTTCTTCCTGTCCTTTTGATCTTAAGACAGTAATCAAGTTCCTCAAAATATAACGGCCTGTAACCCTGATCGAAACCGCCTATGTTCTTAAAGACTCTAAACTCAGTAGCAAAAAAAGCTCCTGTAACATAATCTGCATCTCTTAAATAAGTAACCAGATCGGGCTGGTTCCTCCTGCTTTCCTTCTGTCTATATTCCCTACCCTGACTATAATATTCTTCCCCATGTCCTATATGGGAAGTAATAAAATTGTTTTCAACCCTGCCGCCTAAGTGCTGTATGATATCTTTCTTGTAATCAAGAACAAGCCCGCCTGCAACTCCTGTTTTATTAAACGGTTTGCGCTGATCTTTACTGACCCTAAAAGTCGAAACCAATTTCTGCAGCGCGTCTTTCTTTAAACATATATCAGGATTCAATAAAATCAGAAATCTTAAGTTCCTTTCAAGATCTTTTTTCTCCTCCGGTATAAAGTTGAAAACCGCATAATTAACTGCCCTTGAAAATCCTATATTTTTCTTTAGCGTGATAAGCTTAAAATTGCTTTCAGTGATCCCGCAGTTGGCTTCTCTGTACTCTTTTACCTTTGCTATGGTATTATCGCTTGAATTATTATCAATGACTGCGAGAAACCAATCATTATAGCTCTGCTCTGATACCGAACAGAGGCAATTTTCTATAAAATCCTGGCTGTTATAGGTTACAATTACTATTAAACTTTCAGTGCCCATATAATTTCCTGATATAACCCTTACAATCTCAGGTAAAGACAGCGCCGGGATAGAATGTCAACCCGATATTTTCCTTTTAATGATTTTTAGATAACCGTATATTTTATAAATCAAACTTTTCTTTACTATCCCTTCAAGCTCTGATATCCGCCTGTCTCTCCCCTCTATCATCTTTTTCTGCCCCAGGGTTATTTTTACTAAATTCTTAACTGCTTCTTCCCTCTTGAAAAAAAACTTTCTCTCTTTTCCTTTATCGGGAGAATATGAGGGATTATCTGTCCATTTTTGTAATCTCCGGGTAGTACGGCTAAAATTAAAGTTTTCCAGTCCGTATTTCCTGCCTGCGTCTGCAGTTTTTTTGACCTCATCCGGGTGCCCGGCAAGATAAATCAGCTTGCTGCTCAGCTCCTTATGGTCATAAGGTTTAAAAGTATAGCCGATCTTTTCTTTCTCTATTAAATCTGTTAATTCACAAACATTAGATGACAGCACACATAGACCTGCCCTGAACCAGTCCAGAATACGGTTTTTACTGCCCAGCCTTACTTCGTAAATATCTTTATCTATATTTATGCCTATATCTGCTTCCAGGTAATAATTAGGAACATCTTCACCCCGGATCCATCCTTTCATCACAAATCTGTCCCTGTAAGGGCTGCTGTCTATCATAGACAAAAACCGGGGATAGGTCTTTATATCCTGTTCCGGAATCTCCCCTCCGGTAGATACAAACTTGATCTTTGGATTCTTTGACATCGCAAGTGTAAGTCCCCTAAACAAGGTGTCAATATCAGTCCAGGTATTATATCCTCCTGTCCAGAGCACTACAAAATCATCCTTTTTTATACCCTCTCTCCCCCGGATGACATCTCTTGTATGCCTGTATTTTTCCCTGGGGATACCGCAGGGAATTACACTGGTGAAATCATAACCTGCGGTATATCTATTAAGTCTTCCGACTGCTCCAAGTTCCCCTATCAGAGCATACTGCTGTCTTGAAGACACGCATGAAAATATATCTGCATTAGAGACAATATTATATTCGCTATTCCAGTAATGAAACAGGCAGCCGTCGTCTTTATCAATATTTGCCCTGGCCTGTGCTTCTGCCATTACATGACCAAATAAATCTGCCCAGAAAGGGACACTCCTGTCTTTTATATGATAAAGCATCCTGGAAGCGACATAAGAAGGATAAAAGGTACAGCCTACTATACAGTCAGGCTTAAATTCGGTAAAAATCTTTGTTATTAATCCATTATTTTCAAAATCATCCTTATTAAGTATATGGTACTCGAAATGGTATCCGTAGCTTTTATTAAGATCTTTTTTAAATACCGATTTAAAATCATCCTGATATGCCGAGGGAATTGCATAATTGCACACGCATATCTTGACACCTTTTTCCAGCAGGGGCAGTATGAACTGCCAGGTCCTGATGCCTGTTCCGTATACCTTTCTATCATTCTCAAACGGCATGGGGCTCATGCCCATTACAAATACTTTTTTCATATTAAATAAAAGTCACTATAAATTTAATATCTTTTTATTTTACCGACTTTATCTATATAATTAAAACTGTAAAACAAAATTGTTTTAATTAATATATTTTATTTTTTTGGTTTTTTTTAATTATAATTGTACTAATAAAAATTTTATACTACCATAGCATAAACGTAGCAATATTAAAGACAATTTATTTTTTATGAAAGTTATATTAGTAATACTTCTAATTCTATTTTTAGCAATAAACTCCCTATTCGGAATCACTATAATCAACAGAAATAAAGATATTGATTATGAAGATGAAAGCAACCTTGCAGCAGAAGAAAAAATTGAAGATAGTAAGACAACTGCTCCTGATTCAGAAGTAAAAACAATAGATGATGCCGAGGGTATATCTAAACCTGATATGGACAACATAGGAGCAAACGATGAAGAAAGCAAGGATACAGAAGACGGACAGACTGATTTAAGCTCAGGGGATGAAACAATTCCGGAAACCCAACAGAATGGTGAAGAAGAAACTGAAGATGAAGAAATCAAAGAGACAACAGAAGAGGAAGAAACAATAGAAGATAATACAATCAGAGTCTTTTTAGATGGAGATATGGAAAATGGTATATATCTGGGTGAAACAACATGTGTCAGGGAATCTACAGAAGCATATAATCTATACGGAGAAGAATTTAAAAATACAGGTTTTACTTTTACCTGGAAAAATAATGACGCAGGCTTCCTCCCTGGTTCAACCCATTATATTTATATATATCTCTACAGCACTGCATCAGGATGGGACTACATAATAGAAGAAGCAAAACTGCCCGGCGAGAAAGAATGTGAAAGAGATATAGTAATATTTATAGACAAACCGCAGGATAAAGCCATAACCGAAAACCTCCAGCAGGTCATTGGGTGGACTGTAGACTTAAGAAACGAAGAAAGTCCGGGCATAGAAAAAATAGAGATCTACTTAGACGGACCAAAGGATTACGGCAAGTCCATAGGAGTTATAGAGTACGGCCTTCTAAGATATGATGTGTCAGAATTTTTAGAAAATCTTAATTACCTCAGAAGTGGCTTCAGCTACGATGAGCTTATTGATCTTGAACCTGGATCCAAACATACACTGTTTATATATTCATACAGCTCGACAGACAATTCATTTAATTATGAAAAAAGAGAAATCTACCTTTCGGGGAAAAAGGAAGAAAAAGCAGTGATCAAAGCTCACATCGACCAGGAAAAACTCTCCCAGGACAACATAATTGAAATTACCGGCTGGGCGGCCGATAAAAAACTTATAGATGAATATCTTAAAGAAAAACGAGCATCTGAAGATGAAACTTTTGAAAGTGAAGATGGATACAGCATAAAAAAGGTGGTATTTACCTCCAACAGGGACGGTAATAAAAATATCTACAGCATAAATATTGACGGTACAGGGATCACAAGGCTGACCAGTTATTCCGGGAGCGATTTTTATCCGGAAGCATCTCCCGATGGACGTAAAATCACCTATGCTTCAGACATCAGGGGTATATGGCAGATAATGGTAATGGACTGGGACGGAAAAAACAAAAAACAGATAACCCATAATAGTTTCCGCTGCGGGTACCCAAGCTGGTCTTTTGACAGTAAGTATATATATTTTGAAGCCTATATCAATGGAGACTGGGAACTCTATAGAATAAAAAGCGATGGAACAGGACAGAAAAGGTTGACTTTTAATTCTACCTATAATGACTGGCACCCGAACGGACATCCATTTAAATATGAAATAATTTATGAATCAGGTATTACCGGAAAGGAGAATATCTATGTCATGAACCACAGCGGCTCAGGGATCAGAAAAATAGGCGGCAGCGGCTCCAGAAGGAGAGTCCCTGATGTATCAAACGATGGAACTAAAATAACCTATATGAGATATTCCGGAAATAACAGTGACATCTGGATTATGGACTACAGCGGGCAAAACGAGACCAAGCTTACTTCTAATCCGGACTGGGATGGGCACCCGTCATTCTCTCCTGACGATAAATATATTATTTACGACGAGATAAAAGGGTCAAAAGAAGACCTGATTATAATAGATATTACCAGCAGAGCAAAGACAAATATAACTAATTCTTCCAGTATTGATGAAGATCCAAGTTTCCTTTACCAATAGTGGATCTTTCCCGGCTAACTGATGATCTGATGTTTGAACTTTTTATCCTTTGATATAAATCTCAACCTGATAGATGAACCCACAGAGACTCCCAGCCATAAAGACCAGATATAATTATTGGAAAAGAAATAAAAAACAAGGTCCGAAACAGTCAAGTTTGAACCAAAAAATTTAGTGACCATAAGATTAATGGCACCGGTGCCGCTAAGTATTAATGCAAGAGCCGGAATAAAACCCACTATTAAAAACACTTTTAGGTCAAAATAATTCATCTTAGCTTTGGGCTTCATAGAAAGAATTATTAAAAGACCGATCATAAACCCAACAATAAAAATAATAAAATACTTGAGGAATATCAAAAGACTGGCAGGCAGGTTATAACCGGCAAAGGCATTTAAAATATTATCGAAGTAGGCAAAAGCAGTATAGTACAGAATTATATTTATCAAGCTAAATACTGTTAAAAAAATTCTCATTTTTTTCAGGCCTAATAATTAAAGTCGATATATATATCCAAAAATGAATAATTAGATGTTAGCTTAAAATAATATTAATTTCAATTAACCCTGTAATCTGATATACTTTTAAACTTAAAAATATGTTTTTTTATTCTAAAATTATATAGTTTATTTACTCTTAAGCCTTTAGTATTCAAATAAAACCTTTGACATTTATATACCGATAAAATGAAAACAGTAACAGTAATAATCATAATTTTATTCCTTGCGGCGTTAAGCCTTTTTGGGATAATCGGTTTAAAATATCTCGGAATCAAAATCTTTTCCGGTCCTGAGACTTCAGAGGCTCCCGTAACAGAACAGGATATCCCAATAGTCCAAGAAGATGAAGATGAACCAGAAGTTGAAATCGACCCCGAAGATATAAGTGAAATAGAAATATATCTTGACAGTGGCAGAGAAAGCGGAATCTTCCTGGGGAATGCAGTATATGGTGTGACTTCTGAAGAAGCTTTTATGATCTACGGTGAGGATTTTTCAGAATCAGGCTTCCTTCTGGTTGCGGATAATGAAGGTTATATTTTTGAACCAGGCTCGATCCATTACCTTTACATATATACCTTGATCCCTGAATATGGATGGGATTATACCCGTAAAAAGATTTTAATCCCGGGAGATTCAAATGAGGATGAAAATATCAAATTATCAGTAGATAACCCATCTCAAAATGAAGTCATAGAAGAAGCTGATAAATCCAATATACGGGTATCCGGCTGGTCCGTGGATTTTAATTTTTCAGATAATACCGGGGTGGACAGAATTGAAATATATTTAAACGGCCCTAAGAATTTTGGAGAATTTTTAGGTGAGGCAGACTACGGAACTGAAAGAACGGATGTAGCAAACACATTTGGAAATGCAAACTATACCAATTCAGGCTATTCCCTTCATTTCGACGGAAGCAGCCTTGAAGACGGTAGCGAAAATACGCTGTATGTTTATTCTTTCTCAACTTCCGGGAATCATTCTGTGGGCATGAGAGATTTTAAAATAGAAAGTGAAAAGGAGACCAATACCATAGTCTCAATAGAAGAATATAAACTAGATGATCAGAACATAGAAATAACCGGCTGGGCTACAAATAAAAAGTGGGCAATTGAAGGTAAACCAAGAAGCCTCGACATAGAGTATACCCTTAAAAAAATAGTCTTTACTTCCGACAGGAGCGGTAATGAAGACATATTCAGTATGGACCTTGACAGTACCGGACTTGTACAGCTGACAGATCATCAGGGCAATGATAATTACCCTTCTGTATCTCCTGATGGAGAAAAGATCGCCTACACAACAGATATAAATAACAACGGCATCTGGCAGATTATGGTCATGAACTGGGACGGAACGGAAAAAAAACAGCTTACACAAAATCCATGGCGGAGTGGTTATCCTACCTGGTCTTTTGATGGGAGATTTATTTTCTTTGAAGTATTACAGGATGGCGACTGGGAAATATACAGAATAAACAGTGATGGAAGCAATATGAAACGATTGACCCTGAATCCGGGTGCCAATGACTGGCATCCCTGCGGCCATCCGTTTCAATATAAATTAATCTATGAATCAGGAAACGTGAGAGATGAAGATCTGTATATAATGGATTACAACGGTGATAATATTGAAAAAATCTCCGATATGGATATGAGAAAAAGAGTTCCGGCAATTTCTGTGGATGGAAAAATAATCGTTTTTGCAGTTTATGAAGATGATAATTCTTATATATATACCATGGACACAAATGGAGAAAATCTTAACAATATAAGCGGCTCTCTTACAAAATGCAGCCACCCGAGTATTTCTCCTGATAATAGCTATATAGCTTTCGAATGTATTACCGATGGACAGGAAGAATTATATATTGTCACCCCGGATGGAACAGACCTTAACCAGTTGACCAATATCGCAGGCAATGACCGCGATCCTGTTTTTATGTATCAGATACATTAAAGATCTTCGAATCGGAATCTGACTTCCCTGATCCATTAACTGATATATGCTTGTATTCTCTTTTTGAAAAACTTACTCTTATTGATGTACCAATAGCAAAACCAAGCCACAAAGACCAGATAGTCTGCCTTGAGAAAAGATAGAATACCAGTTCACTTATTGTCTTACTGGAGTTAAATAAATTGTTTATCAGATAATTGGTTATAGTGCCTTCTGACAGTATAAGAAATATAAATGGAATGATCCCGACCAATACTAAATTTTTAAAACTGAATGAGCTTCTACCCAGGTTCAAATTCAGCATAAACATTACAGTTAGGCCAATACAAAATCCTATAATCAAAAGTATAAATAACTTAATATAATTCAAACTGGCTGATGATATATTTATTGCTCCAAAAAGTCCCAGGATATTATCAAAATAAGAATAAATCAAAAGATAAAAAATAGTATTTATGAATGAAAATATAATTAAAAATATCCTCAAGACTGCTCCTTATGTACTAAAATTAAAATAATTTTTAATAAATAATCCATGGCCTTAAATAAAAATAATAACATTTTGACAGATTAATTAAAACTTAATCTAAACGCTTCTACTTATCAAGCGCCTTGCTATTATTTTATTAAATATTTAAAATTTCACCAGGATATTTAAAAATATTAAAAAGCTGGATCAAATCCTTAAGCTTAAATTTGTAAATAAGTAAGAAAGAGAATTTAAAATTAAAATAATAAAAAATAAATATCAAGGATTATTATTACTTATATGTGTCATTTTAATAGTAGTTCTTGCAGCCTGCTGCCATTCCTGTGATAGCATTACCCTTGATCAGCCAGATAATAAAGCAACCCCTATGACCCCGCTTTCCAGTTCTACTTTAGAGCTTACCGATTTAAACGGGGGTGATATTTATCCCGGTGACTTTATTAAGGTAGAAGCTCATATCATCAATAATGGAGAGGCCAAAGAAAATAATATAGAGGTAAAATTGATATTATCGGATTATTTTAAAACCGATGATACAGGTAGCTGGCAAATCAGATCCCTTAATGCCGGCGGAGAAGAATTTTTAAGCACCAACATAGAAGTCAAAGAAGATATTGCATCAGATGTCGATGCCTGGTGCAAATTACAGAAAGCTTCCGATAATATCAGACCTTTTACACTTCCGGAATATAGTGTGTCTATTTATGGTGTCAAAGCATTTGAAAGACATTACATTCCCATAATAGGGCTCCATGCTGTAGAGGATGATATAGAAATACCGATCGAGCTTTATACCAGTTATTTTGATTCTCTCTGCAGCACCCTTAAAAATTTTGGATTTGAGACCATTACCTTTATGGATCTTTTAAACCACATTGATTACGGAAGGGCATTACCGGAAAAAGCGGCCATCATAACTTCTGATGACGGGTATCAGGATATTTATACAAATGCTTTTCCGATACTTAAAAAATATGATTATAAAATGACAGTTTTTCTGGTCACCGGTGCCGTCGGGGATTCCGAAACTGACCGAAAGTTAAATACATCCTTTAATCCTAGAACCGCTGTAGAACGACCGATACTTATCTGGCCTGAGATCATTGAAATGTATGACTACGGTTGTGAATTTCAATCCCACTCAGTAAATCACATCAGACTGGGGCTTGCTTCAGATGAGGAATTTATGTATGAGCTTACCCAGTCTAAAAACGACATAGAATCGCATCTAGGAAACCAGGTTTTATTTTTTACCTGGCCTTATGGTAATTATTCTTCCGAAAAGTTAGTTCTGATTCCAGAAGCAGGTTATAGGGGTGCTGTAAGACATACAGGCGGGATTGAAGATATCAGGACCATAGATATTTATAATGTAAAAAGAGTGGAACTTAACAGTGATATCCTACCCAAATATTACGCAGGGTATCTGGAGCTTATTGATGTTGAAATTGAAAACATAGTTGATCCCTATCCAGAGGAAGCCGGTGTAGAATTTACATTAAGGTACATCATTAAAAATAATGACAGGCAGGACATCAAAATAAGTTCACTGGAACTCGAGCTGACCGACAATCTAAAATTAACAGGTGTGGATCCCGGCGGTTATATAAATCAACTGCCCGGATTGAGCAATGGAATACATATGTGGGTCAGCGATCTGTATGAGATAAAAGGTGAAAGCGATATCGATCTGAGGTTGAGACTTAAGGCAATAGATTCTGGAAAAGGTACTATTAAATTCAGAATCACCACTAATTATGTATATCTAAAAGGTGATGATATAGAAATAGAAGTAAGATTATAAAAAGCAAAATATTTGTGTATCCTTTATTATTCTTGACTTTTTTATCTTTTCCAGTATTCTATTGATATTTTGTTTTATCTTAAAAATTAAGACTTTGATTGATTAAAATTCTAAAATATACGGTATACCTATGAAAGATTTTTTAAATAGTATTAAGAAACAGCAGAAAAAAATGGGAGAGGTTTTAAAAAAAACGAATATTTATTCTATTAAAAAAAACAAAAAATGGATATTTATAATAATACCGGCCGTACTAATAATCGCTGCGGCAGTCGTGGTCTGCTATTTCTTTTTTATCCACCTCAAACCAAACTTTTCTGATCCTTCACAGAATTTTATTTATTCGGATACAGCCGAACAGGTCGCTCCGGGAAACGAAATATCATATTATATAGATTTTAAAAATACAGGTAATAGGGATGTGGACAGTTTAGAAATAGAAGTGCCCATACCTGAAAATACATCTTTTACTTCTTCAGAGACTGAGACCACAATTAAGGAAGATGCAAATACGATTACCTTTTATTCTAATAATATTGAAATAGAGCAAGCAGGAAAAGTAAATTTCATATTGACAACCGATAAACCACTGGATAACGGCATAAAAATAATCCTGGATAAGGTAAAATTTAATTATATTATCAAGGATAATAAATATAGCCAGGATATTGCTTCCAGTTTTAATCACACTATTCAAAGCAATCCAGATTTCAGTGGTTTCAGCCTAAAAGCAGTCGATGAAAATGGCGGATACCTGCATATGGGTGATATTATAGAATACACCCTTTCAGTAAAAAACAAAGGAGATATGAACGCAACCGGAGCTGAAATAAAAAGCGTTCTATCAAAAAACGTATCCATAATCGAAGAATCAGTCACTGGTTCAGGTGACATCCAAGATAATACGGTGTTATGGAACTCAGATACTCTTAAGATAAATAAATCTCATACCCTAAAATTTAAAGCAGCAGTCGATTATGACTTAGCTGATGGGGAATTAATAGAAAACAACAGTACTATAAGTTGTGACCAGGGCGTAAAAGCGTCAGATTCTACCAGTGAGCAGGTCACACTCCTGCCGGATTTTGCATCATCGGAAATACTTTTAAGCGATGCCAACGGAGGTTATCTCTGGGCAGGTGAGACCGTCAATATAAAAATAATCATAACCAACTCAGGCGAAAAAAAAGCTGATAGTTACAGTCTGGTCTGCTCCTCTCCACAAGGTGCTACCTATATCAGCAGATCAGGTACTCCAGAAGGCATCCGCTGGAGTGACGATATCAGAGGCCTTATATGGGATTTAAATGATCTTGGTGTAGGTGAGAGCAGGGAAATCGATTTCCAGATAAAAGTCAATGATGATTTATTCTATACCGGCGGAAATATAACCACAGATTTTAAAATAGAGAGCAATGACTCAGAAACTGAATTAGAACAGGCGAGTATCAGTGTAAAAAGACACATATATATGACTATAGTTGGAATGGGTGATTCCCTGATCGCAAAATCGGACTGGGTCCAAAGATTTGACCAGCTTATGGAATCTAACTACCCTTATGCCGACTATAACACTATTCCAAGTGGAGTACCCGGAGAAAGAGCTCCCCAGGGCTATACAAGATTTGACAGCACCGTTGCTATATATAACCCTCAGATAATCATAATTGCATATGGTACCAATGATACCGGAACGGGAGTTAATAATTTTAGCGTCCACCTTGAAGGGATCGTAATGAAATCAAGAAACATCGGTGCAACCGTGTTTTTAAACCTCATCGGACCTATCTATTATCCTGGTAAGGATAGTTACCCTAAATATAATAATGAAATCCTTAAAATCGCAAATAAATATTCCCTTCCGGTTATTGATGTTCTTACTCCTCTTTCTCAAAATCCAGGCCATTATTTATATAGTGATGGAGTACATTACACCCCTGAAGGATCCGCAGTTGTAGCCCAGACGGTATTTAATAGTGTAACCCAGTACCTGGACGATTTTGGCAACAGAAAATAAATGATATAATACTATAAAAATAGTTAACTTTATATAAAATGAAGAAACTCTTACTCATAAAAGTTTTATATTACCTATTTTTTACCGTGATTTTCCTGGCGGCATTAGTCATATTTTTTGAAATCACAAATTTCAGCCTTTATAATAAATATTTAGGGGATTTTCTTCATAAAACAATAAATATCTTTAATTTTTAATGGTCTTACGGCGCTATTTTTTTAAACCTTTTTTCAAAATATGGCCTTACCATATATACAATTCCTCCCACTATTCCAACCAGAATGAATATAAATAGTATCAGGAGTGAACAAAGAGCAGCTTTGGTATTCGCTACTCCCATAGCAACCATAATAAAGACCAGGGAATTTTCACGTGGTCCGATGCCTCCGATAGATATAGGGATCATCGCTATTATCGCCACTACCGGTACAATAAATATGAACGCAGTAAGGTCTAAATCGATTCCCAGAGCCCTTGCAGCCAACCAGTAACTAAGTATGACAGAAAACTGTAGAAGGAAACTGTATATCAATACTTTGACCAAAACCACTTTATATCCTTTAAAGCTTGACAGTGTTTTATAAGTATTGGACAGTTTTTCTCTTAATCTGCGCAGGAAGGCAAATCTGTTAAAAAGCCGCCCCAGCTTCAATACAGAAGGATTGATTATTATAAAAGCTATTATTAAAGATATTACAAAAAAAATAATAATGGGGACGATCATAGGCTGGTTACCGATAGCAGTAAAACCTAAAAACAAGGCCGCAATAAGATATGTGGCTGCACTTACCACTCCTGAAAGTCTTTCCACTACGATTACCGAGGCTGATGTGCTTAAAGGAATCCCTGCCTTCTTTGAAGCATCATAGGTCCTGAACACATCTCCTCCAATACTGGTAGGTAAAAGATTGTTAAAAAACAGACCTATCAGGACTGTAACGCTTAATGTAGCTGTACTTAAACTTACTTTCTGGGTGGTCAGGAGAGTCCTCCACCTGAAAGCAGTTATCCAGACACCGAAAATATGGGTTGAGAGTGAAAGCAGCAGCAGAATTATATTAGATGATTTTAAAATTTCAATTACGCTCTGAAAATCCTTCAATTGCGTCTTTATCAAATATGCAATAAGAGAGACGCTTATTACAACTCTTAAAGTAAGAAGTATTACTCTCTTATTTTTTCTGTAGAAAGAGATAATTTTGTTTTTCATCTTTTCGTAGACAGCCGATTAATTATTTTCTTGATTTAGCGACTCTTGCGGGTATTCCCGCAGCTATAGAGAAGGCGGGGAGATTTTTGGTAACCACAGAACCTGCCCCAATAATAGTGTCTTTTCCTACAGTCACGTTATCAAATATTTTAACACCTGCACCTATCCAGCAATTTTTTTCTATCTTTATGCCGTGCGAAGGTTTTTCCTGTTCCAGGATAGGAACATCTACTCTGGAATAATCATGTCCTCCACCGATTATATAAACATAGGCAGAGATCAATGTGTTCTCGCCCACGAATACTCTGCTTCCCGAAAATATCTCGCTATTAAATCCTACCACTACATTTTTCTCCAGGATTATATCACCGTTTTTACAGCTTAATATGCTGCCCCTTCCAATAAAAATATTTTTTCCTATACGGATGCCTTTATTGCTCAGCCCTTTGGCATCCAGAGCACAAAAGTCGTCTATTACCACATCATCTTCGATAGATATCTTATAAGGGTGCCTTAGAGTTATAGATCTTCCAAAACTGACTCCCTTCCCTACCTTTTTAAACAGAAGCGGGTAGAACAGATTTCTAAAAAATATACCCAGGGCTCCCGGCATGTTCTGGAAAAGTATAGTTATCAGTTCGTATTTAAAAAGACTAAAAAAACCTTTTTTACCCACAAATAGATTTATATATTTTGCAATCTTAGACTTATCTCTAGCAAAAAGTTCTTTCTGTATCTTATCCTCATACCTTTCTATTTTGACCAACTCCCTTCACCGCTTTTACAAAATATGATTATAGAATAATTAAATTATTTCTTAAACAAAAAACTTTTTATTAATCTCTTAAGTTATCCTTTAAAAAATCCCCCAGATATTCACCGGGAATATTCAAAAATGTCTTTCTTCTTATTCTGTCGCAATCTTTACAGGGAATCATATTCTCGATCATCCCTATTTTAAACCTTCTTCTGACCTCTTTTATTTTTACCCCGTTAAAAATCTCCTTTATGCTGCTTTTATTCAAGTCTCCAAGACAGATCTTACCTTTAAAATCCTGCGGACATAAAAAAACCCTCCCATCATAAAAAACGGTTAGTGAATACCATGGAAAGGTACACGGTATTACCCTTATGTTTTTAGCTTTGCTGCTGCTTGGCCCCTCTAATTTAAGCAGCCCGCCCCAGTTATGCGGAGCCCTGGTGACTAATCTATTCAGGGGAAGACCTTCAAAATTTTCTAAAAAACTTTCTTTCTGCTCCGCTACTTTATCTGATGATGACTCCTTGGCATTCTGGATGACCTGGATAACAGTGTAGGGCTTATCTGACTTTAGTTGCTTTTTTATTTTAAGAAACTCAATTATTTTGGACAGACTTTCCTTAAAGCTTGCACCGGACCTGTTTTTCTCGTAGATCTCCCTGGTATAACCATCAAAAGAGAATGAAATAAAATCCAGGCCTGCAAGTATTATATCCCCGCTTAACCTCTTATTAAGCATGGTGGCATTGGTATGGATCCTGGTCTTAATACCTTTTTTGGCGGCATAATCTATCATTGAGGTGACATTTTTATTCATCAGTGGTTCGCCCCTGTGAAATAAATTTACGTCATAGACTTTGCCTGAGATCTCATCAATTACTTTTTGGTACAGATCAAGGTCCATATCTCCTTTTTCAGCGGCAGGAAGAATCCTGTTCATGCAAAACAGGCATTTCAAATTGCATCTACTTGAAAGTTCTATCCAGATCCTAACAGGAAAATAATTACATTTGATCGATCTCAGGCAGTAATTGACATAAATCCTAAACAGGTCAAATAAATGGTTTAATTTCTTCATTATATATTTGGTATGATTTGCTATAGAATGACATCTTTGATCACATAGATGGATTTATTCTGTACTTCGTGGTATACGCGCATAAGCACTTCAGCCAGCAGCCCCATAGTAATAAGCTGTATCCCGATAAAAATCATAAAAATTGAAAGGATGAAAAGCGGCCTGTCTGCCAGGGCTTGACCGAAAAATATTCTCATTATTATCAAATAGCAGGTTACTATGAATCCGACCGCAGCTGAGAAAAGCCCTGCCAGCCCAAATACCTGTATGGGGCTTTGCGAATAACTTAAAAGAAACTTCAGCGTTATTATATCAAGAATTACTTTTATAGTCCTGGAAACACCATATTTTGATTTTCCGTATTTTCTGCCGTAATGCTTGACCGGAACCTCTGCCACTCTTACTCCCATCCAACTTGCCACAGCAGGGATATAGCGGTGCATCTCACCATAAAGCTTAATATTATCTATCACTTCTTTTCTGTAGGCTTTTAAAGTGCATCCATAATCATGAAGGCGGACTCCGGTCAGTCCTGATATTATTTTATTGGCAACAGCTGAAGGAAATCTCCTAGTCACGGCTTTGTCTTTCCTGTTCTTACGCCAACCACTTACAATATCATAATCTTTATCCAGTTTCTTTAATATAACCGGAATATCCCCTGGATCGTTCTGCAGGTCAGCATCCATGGTTATTATCACTTTACCGGAGGCGTGATCAAAGCCGGCATTCATTGCTGCTGTCTGCCCGAAATTCCTTCTGAACCTGATAATTTTAAATAACTTATTTTTACGGTGTATCTTTAAAAGCTGGTCAAAAGTCCCGTCCGTGCTTCCGTCATCTATAAGCAGGACTTCATATTTTAATCTTAATTTAGAAAGAGTCTTTTCCAATTTTTCATAAAGTTTTCCTATACTTTCTCTTTCATTATAAATAGGTATAACAACAGATATTTCTACAGCAGACTTATTTGTTTTTGAACCATTACTCATCAAACAATCCTTCTTTTTGCTTTACTTTATACCACTCTATAAATTTAGCCACACCTTCTCCGATATTAGTTTTAGGAAGATATTCTAACATTTTTTTCGCTTTTCTAATATTAGCATAGGTCATAAAGACCTCGCCAGGCTGAGTCCTGGTAAATCTCACGCGGGCTTTCCTGCCTGCTGCGGCCTCTACCAGCTTTACCAGATCCAATAGTTTAACAGTACTTGAATTTCCAAGGTTTATGATCTCAAAACCCTTGATCTTTTCAATGCTGTTCATAATACCGGAAATCACATCATCAATATAAGTATAATCCCTTGAAGAAGACCCGTCACCGTATATCTCTACATCCTCTCCGTTCAGTATCTTCCTGGTAAATTTATGTATGGCCATTTCAGGTCTCTGGCGTGGCCCATAGACGGTAAAAAATCTGAAACAAAAAACTGATATTTTATACAGGCTATTGTAGGTATGACAGATGAGTTCTCCTGCCTTTTTGGTAGCTGCATAGGGGGATATAGGAAAATCAACGCGGTCCTCTTCGGAAAAAGGTAATTTTTCATTTCCGCCGTAAACCGATGAAGATGAGGCAAAAATAAATTTTGAAACATTATGCCTTCTGCAGCATTCCAGTAGATTGATGGTCCCCCTGATATTCACTCTTTCATATAAAAGAGGCTCTTTTATTGATGGCCTAACACCGGCTTTCGCTGCCATATGGATAACCATATCAATACTGCTTTTTGAAAATATTTCTTCCATGCTGACAGGATCGCATATATCTGAACGGTAAAGTTCAAAATCTTTAGCAGCAAGATCTGAAATGTTATCTTCCTTTATAGCAGGCTCATAAAATTCATCAAAATTATCCACACAGATTATTTTCGAGCCCGAATCTATTAATTTTTCACAAAGATGTGAGCCTATAAAGCCTGCCCCGCCGGTGACCAGTATTTTCATTTTTAATATATCCGTAATTTAATTCTTTTTTATTTAGATTTAAATTAATAAAATTTTAACTAATTATACACAAAAAAAAACTTTTTATTAATTACAACATCAGCTGTTCAGACTATTACATACTATCAAAGATTCGTTAAAATCCATATTTTGCTCTAAAATCCTTATTTATTATTAAAATTTAGCGATTTTTATATATAATAATTGTATTTTATTATATTATTTGAATTATTTGACTATAATTAAATTTCTTAAAGAAAGGAAGGTATTTTGAAATTATTAGTAACCGGCGGAACAGGCTTTACGGGTAGCTGTTTAGTTGAGTACCTGATAAAAAAGGGTCACGACGTCACGGTACTGGATAACCAAAAAGGTCTTTTTTATGATGAACTGTTAAAAAAGGGAGCCCATATTATTCTTGGTTCAGTTACTGACCGCAAGGCAGTTAAAAAGTCCCTGGAAAATGTTAAAGTCGTGTTTCACCTCGCTGCCTCTTTCAGGCAGATCAATGCCTCTAAAAAGACCTACTGGGATGTTAATGTAGAAGGAACCCGTATACTCTGCGAGGAAGCACTTAAAAAACCTGTGCAAAAGTTTATTTACTGCTCTACTCAAGGTGTTCATGGAAACGTTGAGAATCCCCCTGGAGATGAAGATTCTCCTGTAGTACCTGTCGACTACTATCAATATACTAAATATGAAGGAGAGAAAACAGTCAGGAAATTCGCTGAAAAAGAATTTAAAAGTGTAATTATAAGGCCGACTGCCATTTACGGTCCCGGTGATCCGGAGAGATTTCTTTATCTATTCCGGTTTGCCAAAAAGAAAAAGTTCTATGTTTTCGGGAATGGGAAAGCCCTCTACCACCCGGTATATATAGATAATCTCAATGATGGTTTTTATGCAGCCTGGAAAAGTAATAAAACACATGCCGAAGTCTATCTTATTGCTGATGAGCAGTACTTCACTATCAAAGAATTAGTCAAAAAAGTTGGAGAGTCAATAGGAGTAAAGGTCAAATTTATTCACCTTCCTTTCCTGCCCCTGTATATAGCGGCATGCCTGTGTGAATTTATATGCAAACCTTTTAAGATATCTCCTCCGTTGTTCAGGCGGCGGGTTGACTGGTTCAGGCAAAACAGGGCTTTTAAAATAGACAAAGCTAAAAAGGAATTGAATTATAAATCGCTAATAGGGATCGAAGAAGGATTAAAAAGAACTGCAGAGTGGTACAAGAAGAACAACTATATTTAGAAATAATTCCCTTAGTCAATATTAGGAAAAAGGATTATGTGTGGAATTTGCGGTTTTAGCTGGAATGATGAAAAACTGATAAAAAGTATGGTCCAGAAGATTAATCATAGAGGACCGGATGCCAGCGGTACAAAAACTTTCCCCACTTTTTCTCTCGGCAATGCCCGCCTGAGTATAATCGATCTTTCTGTAAAGGGAAACCAACCGATGTCCAGCAAAGAAGGAAAGCTCTGGATCGTCTATAATGGTGAAGTATATAATTTTCCTGAAATAAAAAAAGAGCTAATGGAGCGTGGCCATAGGTTTAAAAGCCATACCGATACCGAAGTAGTCCTAAAAAGTTATCAGGAATACGGACCCAGATGTCTGGAGAAATTCAACGGCATGTTCGCTTTCGCTATCTGGGATGAGGAAAAAAAAGAACTCTTTATGGCCAGAGACAGGATCGGCATCAAACCTCTTTATTACTACATCAAAGACGGCAAATTGATCTTTGGCTCGGAAATAAAGAGTATCCTTGAGGCTGGCTGTGTCATAAAAGAAGTCAACCTGCAGTCGATGTATTATTATCTGGGCTACGAATTTGTACCAGCTCCGGACACGATGTTTAAGAATATCTATAAACTCCGGCAGGGACATTATGCTGTATTCAAGAACGGCAGCCTTAAAATACAAAAATACTGGGACCTGAAATTTAAATCGGAGATCTCAGATGAAGAAGAGGCAGCAGACAGGGTCTTTGCCGCTCTGGAAAAGTCAGTACAAAAGCGCCTGATCAGCGATGTCCCCTTAGGAGTATTTCTTTCCGGAGGGCTTGATTCCAGTACTGTGGTAGGTTTTGTTTCCAGATTATATAAAAAGAAAGTACAGACCTTTACTATCGGCTACAAAGACAAGACTTTCTCGGAACTCCCCTATGCCAAGATAGTCTCTGATTTCTTTAAAACGGATCATAATATACTTATGATAGATCCGGTATCCCCGGAAGATATCGAAAAAAGTCTTTACCATTTAGATGAACCCATGACAGACCTTTCTACTATTCCTTTTTATCTCATCAGCTGTAAAGCAAGAGAAAAAGTAAAAGTATGCTTGAGTGGAGAAGGCGGAGATGAGATGTTCCTTGGATATGATAGATCCAAGGCAGCCAAAATAAACCGCTATTATAAAATCTTTCCCTCTTTTTTTAGAAAGAAGGTCATATCACCTCTTGTCCTTAAACTGCCTGATCAGCCCCAGAAAAAGGGCGCTGTCAATATGCTTAAGAGGTTTATAGAAGGAACTCTTTATCCCGAAGAAGTAGGGGCTATGCGCTGGCAGTACTTTTTAAATCCGGAAATAGAGAATCATATTTTTAAAAAAACTTCCCGTGATAAAATTTCTTTTACTCCTTTTGCACCCATAAATTATTTTTACCAGAATTGTGATTCCCGGTTCGCTATAGATAAAGACATTTATATAGATATAAAACTTACTATGGCAGACAGCGTGCTGATGAAAATCGATAAAATGAGCATGGCGACTTCCCTGGAAGTAAGAGTACCGTTTTTAGACCACGAAGTAGTAGAGCTGTGTGCCTCTATTCCTGCTAACTTAAAACTTAAAAAGCTGACTACCAAATACATACTGAGAAAAGCGTTAAAAAAATATAACTTTCTGCCTGATAGTGTAATCTACCGGGGCAAGCAGGGATACAGCCTGCCAGTTAAAAACTGGCTGAGAGAAGAGCTAAAAGATTATATGGTAGACCTTTTTAAAAGCTCGCCTATCATCAAAGAGAATTTTGATCGTTCATATCTATCAAGGCTTATAAAAGAGCACCTTAAATTCAAACATAATCATAACCATATCTTATGGGCTCTAATAAGCTTGGGCCTGTGGTATAAGAAGTTCTTTACCGCCAAATAAATTATGTTCCTATTTCTATTTCTATATCTTCAGAACTTATGTAAAGGCCTGCAGTAGTTATTCTAAACTTGATCACGGTTTTTCCGGGGACTATCCCCCTTAAATTGATCTTTATATTTATCTCGCTTCCGCTGTCAACTCTGTACTCATCACTCACCCACATATAAATCCCGCGGCTGACCCCTGGGCCCTGATTTATATATCCATCCTGTTCTACACTTACAAATTCTATACTGTCTGGAAGTTCGAGTTCCAGGGAATTTATTTTTGCAGCCTCCTGGCTGGTGTTTTTGATTATATATTCAAGAGTAAATAACTCACCGAATTCTACGGAATAACTGTCAACATTGTGATCGATTTTAATATCTTTTTTATAAAACTTAATCCCGGCTACTTTATACAATTTGAGATATTCTCTGTACCACCGGCTCCAGTAATAGGTCTTTCCGATTTGCTCGACTTCAAACAATGGAAGGAAGTTATCATTTCCAATAAAGTATACCGTTGTGCCTTCCTTGAAATCTTTTTCAATATTATCCGGGGTGTACTCTCGCTCGGTATGCCGGATCAATTGTATTTGCTTATCTCCATACTCATATTTATTTACAAACATACTGATATTTTCGGAAGGCGACTGGATATAAATCTTGGAATTCTCTTCCATATTGTCATATGCTTCAAGCCAGAACTTATATACATCATCCGGCTCAGAAAGATCTGCTTCATTATAATTTGCATAGATAAGAGAAGCCGGTTGGAAAGCAAAGAATAGAAATATAATTACTATCAAAAAATATCTTAAAAATTTATCGATCTTTAATATTTTTTTGTTGCCCAAAGTTTTGTTAAAAAGAGAAGTTGAAAAATTCAGTATTGACAGAGAGCCAAAAGCGATATAAACAGCAATTATTATCATAGTATCTAGCATGTAATTTGAGTTGGCATGGCTCAAATATAACGTCGGCACTATTATATTAAAAATTATAAATAAAATTGAACAAATACCTAATTTCTTATTTTTTCTGATTAAAAATATAAACCCTATCACTGCTATGATTATAAGGACAACACCGTAGCTGTCATAAATGATTTTCAGATAATCTTTGATGAGTAGAAGAACATCTATAATATTTCTATCGGTAAAATGACCTCCGTGCAACACCCCTGTTACATTTCTACCCGTAACATAATAGAAAAGCCTTTTAAGAGTGTTCACCTCTCCATAACCCTGGAGGGATCTTATATAAATATAAAAGTATGAAAGTAGAGGCAGAATAAAAAATAATATACTGAGAAAAACTGCTTTAACACTTTTAAATATTTTAGGATTTATTATGACCACGTATAAAACAATAGCCGGCACCACAAAGAAAGCAATCGGGTGGTTGGTCAGGCTCAATCCTAGTGAAAAAAAGAAAAAGTACAGGTATCTCCTGGTCTTATTTTCATTGTAAAGTATAGCTGAGAAAAGAACCAGAACTATAAAAAAACTATTCAGGGTATCAAACTCTAATCTATTGGCTACATGCCAGAAAGGGAAAACAAAAGCAAAGCAAAGAGAGCTTATGAGACTTACCGGCTCATTTTTCACCAGTCTATCGATCAGAAGAAATAAGAATAATATGGTAAGAGCTCCAAATATTGCCGAGAAGAGATTGAGCCTGTAAGCAAGATCACTAACCGGTAAATAGGTAATAAGCTTACCCAGCATTGAAAAAGTAGGGTATCCCGTAGGTACAAATACCTGCATTGCCGGTATTTCAAGCGCATACCAGGCCGTATCCCCTCCTATGAGCTTATGCTCCAATGTCAGTAGATAAATAATAAAGGGTATTAAAAAAGAAAAAACTGCAAATATTATTGTTTTTTTATTTAGAACAAAAAGTTTTATTTTGCCAGTCATATCATCCTCCAGGATCTTCCCCTTATCATTTATAAATATAAAACCTTACCTAAAAAAACACTCGCTATAAGTTAAATATCACTACTCCTATAATCACCAAAACATTTCCTATTATCCTAAATTTATCAATATTTTCCTTAAGGATCTTCCATGAAAACAACATAATAAAAAAGTAATTCAACGCAGTAAAAGAATAAAAAACAGAGAAATCAACCACTCTCATTATAATCACTGAAAGCACAGGGACAAGTAAAAACAAAAATATACTTATAATCAGATGCTTATTCTTTAGATTATAGATCAAAGGCCTGTCAAAACTCACCCTGGTAGAACCGATCTTTAAATTTAATTGTGCCAGAGCTACTAAAAATTGTACCAATACTGCTAAAAAAATATAAAGATAAAACATATTTTAAGTGCTTTCTAACTTTTTACCCGACATCATTATGATAAAAATCCCTGAGGCTATTATTATCGTGCCTATTATTTTTTGAGTCGTAATAGCTTCCTGAAATAAAACTTTTCCTAAAATTAGGGAAAAAAAGTAACTCAGGCTTAAAAAAGGATATATAAATGAAAGTTGAAATTTTCTATGCAGAACAAACCAGAAAAAGAGCTTTACAATATATGCGATTATGAGAACCGCGATCCAGAAAATCAGATTTCTCAGGAAACCAAGATTCATCCCTATGTATTTACCTGCTATTATACCGACTAAATTTATACTTACTGTTAGGATGATCACCAGCCCATAAAAAAACTTCTCTTTGGTGTTCTTAAATTTCATTTTCTCCTGATGTTCAATTAGCTCTATATTGTTGATACATTTTATACTAAAATTATTTAAGTTTAAACAGTTGCAGCAGCAAAGAAATATTAAATCTTATTATTTTTTATGCTATAGTTTATAAATTATGCTATTTTTATTATTAAAAAAGAGGTAATAATAAATGAAAAATCAGGCAGCTATTATCGGGGGCGGCGTAACAGGTAAAGCAACTGCCACAGCTTTAGGTGTAGAAAAAATATTTGATAAGTTAGTAAAACGCAGCAATATTACTGCAAGTGAAGCAGCAAAGTTCAAATATTTATTCATTTGTGTTCCTACACCGACAAACTCCAAAGGATGTGATATTTCGTATGTTGAAGACACTATAAAAAGATTTGGAAATAAACATATTTATATAATCAGGTCTACTGTCATCCCCGGAACAGCTGATATGTTGATGAAAAAGTACAACTGTATTATTATCAGCAATCCTGAATTTCTAACAGAAGCAACATCAAAAAAAGATGCGGTCAATCCTGATATCATCGTCCTGGGGAGTAAAGAAAAAATAATAATAAAGGATATTAGAAATATTTTTTACACAAAAGAAAAATTTCCTAATAGTGAAATAATTGAAACTGATAACAAAACAGCAGAGATGATCAAATATGCAATAAACAATTTCTATGCCGTAAAAGTAATATTTGCAAACTACCTATACCAGATTTGTAATAATGAGAGTATAAATTACAATATTATTAAGGAAACAATGTATAAAAGAAAATGGATAGGGAAAAACCACTTGACCATACCCTATAGAAATCAGTTTGGGTTAAGAGGAAAATGTTTACCAAAAGACTTGAAAGCATTTGCCAAATTTTCAAAAAATAATTTTTATAGTGAAATGGTAGAATATATGAAAGAAATAAACAGCTGGAAAATTTAACAGGATCAAATAAGCATGATAAAAAAATTATTAGTAGTAATTCCCGCTTTTAATGAAGAAGATAAAATAGGAGAAGTAATACAAAAGATACCCGGGAAAATAAGGGGGATATCCAAAATACACACCCTGGTGATAGACGACGGCAGTACGGACCAAACCTCCAGAATCGCTAGTGACCTGGACGCTGAAGTAATAAAACATCATTACAATATGGGAGTCGGGGCAGCATTTTCATCAGGCCTGCAGTATGCCCTTGATAAAAATTTCGATCTAATGGTCAATATTGATGGAGATTCTCAATTCAACCCTAAAGATATACCCAGATTGCTTAAGCCTATCCTAAATGACAATTTTGATTTTGTAACAGCTTCAAGATTTATAGACAAGGATTATTTTCCTAAAATGCCGCTGGCCAAATTATGGGGCAATAAGCTGATGTCAATTTTAATCAGTAAAATAATCAGTAAAAGATTCTATGATGTGTCCTGTGGATTCAGAGCATACTCACAGAAGGCATTGATGTCCTTAAATCTTCAGGGGAAATTTACCTATACCCAGGAATCATTTATCGATCTTTCTTTTAAAAGACTTAAAATTATAGAAATTCCCATAAGAGTAAAGTATTTCCCCTCAAGAAATTCCAAGGTGGCTTCCAATCTTTTTAAATATGGCATAAATACGCTTAAAATCATTACTGGGACTTTTCGCGATTATAGACCTCTATACTTTTTTTCAAGTATTTCCGCCTTCTTTTTTATAGTCAGTATTTTTTTTGAATCAATTCTGTTGTGGACATATATTTCAAGAGGGACTTTTAGTCCAAATATCTGGTCGGGATTCGTGGGAGCTGTTTTTTTATTTATCGCTATTATTTTTTTTATTGTGGGGCTTTCAACAGATATCCTCAACAGGATCAGAATAAACCAGGAAAATATTCTCTATCTTTTAAAAAGAGATTCTCAAAAAACAAACAGGATCAACAAAACTTAAGAACTCCAGATCTTAAAAATATATTCATCCTTTTCTGCTCTCAATATAATCCTTTAATGCTTCCTTCCAGTTTCTTAAATCCGCTAATCCGATCTTTCTTAGATTTGCGTTATCCAGAACTGAATATTCAGGTCTTCTGGCCCTGGCTCCAAATTCTTCTGTGGTAGTGGGCAGTACACTGGTAGTTAAATTCATAAGCTTAAATATCTCACGGGTAAATTCGTACCAGGAACAGCTGTCGGTATTGGTCATATGATAAATACCATATTTTTCTTTTTGTATCAGCTCAAAAAGCTTTTCTGCAACATCTCTGGTGCTGGTAGGGGTAAGCACCTGATCGTCTACTACTTTTATCTGTTTATTCTTTTTTGCCAGTTTTATCATCAGCTCTACAAAATTACCGCCTTTTTTACCAACACAATCTGCAAGCCCGTAAAGCCCGCTGAGCCTTACGATATAGTATTTTTCAAGCATATACTGCAACAACTGCTCGCCTGCTAGTTTTGATATGCCGTACATACTTATAGGGCTGGGATAGTCACTTTCCGTATACGGTTCTTTTTTCTTTCCGTCAAATACATAGTCAGTGCTGAAATGCATAAGAGGGACATTCATCTCCCTGCATATTACAGCAAGATTTTTTACTCCTATCACATTTACCTTGAAAGCAGACAGAGCCTCGTCTTCGCACCTGTCCACATCATGGAAAGCAGCAGTACTTATGATAAGATCGGGTTTGATATCTTTCAGTATAATTTCACTCATCCTGTAATCACACACATCAATATCCTTCAAACCCACCAGTCCTGTAACCTTTAGCCCCTTTGACTTGAAATAAATATTTATATCTGTACCGAGCTGACCGTCAACACCTATCAATGCTATCTTCACTGTAAATCTCCCTGACTATTAAATAATCTACCCCACTAAGAATTTTAAAATGAAATAAATACAGACTTCAGCTGCAATAAGTACTGCATATGAAACTGCAATATTTACCATTTTTCTTTTTTTGTCAATAAAAACAGTAATCCTCAATATCTCTATGATAATGATCCCCAGAATGAATAAATAAACAAAAGTAAAGTATTTATTTGAGTACAATTTATAAAAGAATTCGGAAAAGGGGTGTTTTTTATACCATTGTCTCTCTCTAAGCTGATCAAAATACTGCTCTTCTACTTTAAATATATTTTCCTCAGGATTTTCTAAAAAACTTCCCAGATTTATTCTTGCAAGATCATATTCATCATCTATTTTTAAATCAAACTCAAGGTAGGTGTAATCCCTGGGATTAAAGCTGAATCCGTCCGAGTAATCCTCTTCATCCAGCGCAGCTGAAAACTCGATTTTATTCTCACTTACTTCGATCTGATCTTCTTCTTCCCACTCGCTTAAATCATAAGCAGCAATTTTACCATCGGTCGATATACTACCGCTAAAATCTGAATCTACTCTGTCCCTGCTCCATTCCACATAAATGCTGCCGTCTTCTTCCCATATATAGTAACCGTAACTGGCACCCGGGATATAAAAAATTCCCCTGCATCCCGATAACATGATCAAAATCAGGACCGACGTTAAAACTAATAAAATTATTTTAGCCGTTGAACTTACGCTTTTCATATTTTATGATATTCCCTGTTATTTAATCCGTTTCCCAGCATCCTTTTATTATCTTTGTATATCAGATATATCATCCAAATCGATACACCGGTAAATATGCTTCTAAAGATATTCACAAAATTTGCATCATCATAAAAAAGCTGGATAACGGAATTAGCTTTGGGCAAATAAATAAAAAACCTGTAATCTATGGTAGCCAGCATAAATGTATTTCCATGAGGGCTCCAATATAAAAGAAGTATCAGCACCAGAACAAACTGAAACCAGTGATAGTATACCAGTGACTTTCTTCTCACGAATAGGAACACCAGAAAAGGAACCGACCATAGTACATACTGGGGATGGAAAAAGCAAAGACTTAAAAAAGTAAGGTATATCATCGCGCCGTAATTTAGAAGTAAATCAAAACTCTTTTTCTTTACATGCAGAAAACTGAGGATTATGACTACATATACCGCTATAAAAATAAAAATAATGCCGTGCCCCCCGGGCCAGAGTTCCAGTTTTGGCCATAGTAAATAATTAAAAAATTGGGTGTTCATAAGTGAGAATATCAGGCTTCTCCCAAATGACAGAAAAGAAAACAGTTCTACTGCTGCCAGGCCGGAGACACCCACCAGAGATAGTACAACATAATCTTTCTTGCTGCGTGCTAAATAAAGCACAAACAAAGGAAGCAGCATTATAGGGAAAAACCTGATGGCTATGCCAAGGGCAAGTACTGCGATAGCCCAGTACTTCCTGTTCTTCTTTGCCAGAAGGAGCGCCACTATGGTCGCAAATACTGCTATAATATCATGCCTGGCAAATATATAGAGCACGAATATCACTATGGGATTAAACATCCAGAATTTAAAGACCCTGAGTCTTTTTTCAGGTTCATCATCAAAGGAAAGCCGCAGTATTAGAAACATACAGCCCAGATCAAATATAAGATAAAGTATCTTAAACAAGGCCACTGCTGTAAATACATTATAAGTACTGTTAAAGCCGACCCATGACAGCCAGGTATCTTCTTCCAGTAAAATAGGCGAGAGCTCGCTTATGGCGGGCACTACCGATTTTATAATAAACAAATAGGCAGAGTGGATAAGATTTGTCAGCATCTGGTGAAAATCCGATCCGAAATTACCTGTAAAAACTGTTTCTGCGGCTCTCTGATATATAGAAAGCATATCCCTCATATATAGGAAGGGGAGAAATATCAGCCTGACCAGAAGCCCGATTAAAAAATATTTGTAAAGCTTTCTGGATAGGACCTTATCCTCAAAAATATCTTTGGTCAGTAATGCTTTACCTAAATTATTAAAAAATAACTTTATTTTCATCTCTTAAAACAAAAAAAACGCTAAACAATAATTTTAATATAAATTTAATTTAAATTCTAAAAAAAAGTAAAAATATTTTTTTGTTTTATACACAGGAAGACTTATTATAATCATAGATATTATACCCAGAACCACCGTAAATAATAACACTATGGTATGAAAGCTGAATCCCGTTACTATTGAAATCTCTTCACTAAACCCCAGCAGAACAAATGCAAGTGCAAAAGCACCCTCGTAGGTACCATAACCTGCAAGAGCATGAGTGGGTAGCACTGCCGATATTTCCGCGGCTACCGTGGCCAGGAAAATGACCCAGTAGGGAAGGCCCTTAAAATCATAACCCAGCGGCCGTAGTAGTGCATATATTATCAGATAATAGGAAGTAAACTTCAGTACCCTGGTCGCTATTGATGAAAGATAAACCTTCCAGTATATTCCTCTCCTGCGGATCAGTTTTATATTCTTATTGATATCAAGCAGTTTGGCATAGATCCTGTAAATAATTTTCTTTTCCGATACTCTGAATTTTTTAAGTATCCTCTGAAATAAATTAAGAAAAAATCCCAGTATTGTTGACAGGTAAAACAATATCAGCATGGATATTACAAAGAGCACAGCAGCTACAATGATCGCTGAAACCGAGGATACTGCGTAAGCGTTTATACCTACAATTATTATGGAGATTATAATAAGAGAAAACACAATGACCAGATCGAAGATCAATACTACCATAAGAGTAGAAACTCCGATTTCCAGGGGGAGTCCAAACTTACTGGTCAGGACATAGATGTAAGAAATCTCCCCGGTCCTGGCCGGAAGGACCATATTAAAAGCATTCCTGATCATAGCCACCAGGAACATATCCCCCATGCCGATCCTGTCAGAACCGACCAGGATATTTTTTCGATACGCCCGGAAAAAATTACTGGAAAGCATCACCAGCAGCCCGGCTATCAGAGCGGGCTTATTAATATTGATGAATGCATCTTTAATATCTGTTATGTTGATTTTACTGAGGAGGTAACAAACAAGAAAAACCCCGAAACCTAAGACCACTACTATATTTATTACCCGCAGTATTATACTTTTATAAGATTTTCTTTTATTTTTATCCTGGGTATTGATCGCCTGTTCCTTCTATGTTATGGGTTTTTCCTTTTCTGTTTAAGGTAATTTGAAGAATACCTGACAGCCCTTCTAAATCCACCATAACCTATATGATAAAAAAACCTCTTTACCAGATAAGCGCCTTTCTTATTGTTTCCCCTGTTCCCCTCACTATTTACTGTCTGTGGATTATCATCTTCGCCACCGGTTATATTTCTTTTAGCACTAAACACCGGATCCCGGCAAAAATCAATAATCGGCGTGCAGACTTTCTCCCATTTAAAATCACCGGCTACCTGTTCAATATTTTTGACACATTTACTGTAAAATACTTTATCATCTGCGAGTCTTGTCACTGCCTTTACAATATCATCGACATTCTCTTCCACTACAGCATATCCCAGCCCCTTTCTTTCAACCATATCACTCAGGCTGTCACCCACAGTTGATATTATGGGGAGCCCTGCCCACAGGTAATCAAGCACTCTGGTTCTAAATGAAAACCTGGTCTCTATATGTTTGGGATGGGTGATTATTCCGGCATCTGATTCCATCAAGTAATTCTGTCTATCTTCATATTCAACCCATCCAAAATTAAAAAATACATTTCTCTCATATATACCCAGTTTCCTGACCAGGTTTATGGTTTCATTTACTAATTTCAGTTCCCTGACTTCCGGATTAGGGTGTTTTATTCCCATAAAGAACAGCTTTATATCTTTCCTGGACTTATATATCTCCGCCATAGCCTTTATAAGAGTCAGGGTATCAAACCAATTATATATTCCTCCACCCCATATGACTACGAAGTCCTCCTTTTCTATACCTTTGACTATACCCTTGAGTACTTTACTGGTATGTATGGGTTTATTGGAGGGAAGACCAAAAGGTACTACGCTTATCATTCTTCTTAAAGTAGGATCCTGGTTATAGGAATAAGGGTTTACTCTGTTTAATGCTGACAGCATCCCCAGCCAGAAATCTCTTTGCCTTTCGGAAGCACATATAAAGAAATCGCCATAGTAGAACTGCTCATTAAAATAATAATGTATTGACTCATATACTTCCAGTTTTTCCTTTATGGTTCTTTCACTATACTCAGCAAGAGTTGCCAGATTATAAGGATCATAGATATCAATAATCAGATATTTATTAGACTTTTTGATCTCATTATAATACTTGGTAAAAGTCATACCGTTGCAGAGAATAATATCAGAACCCTCAATTATTACCCTTAGCTCTCCGTCACTCTTAAACTGTATTATATTGAAACTCTGCTGCGGAAATTCTACTTTATTGGGGATGGCAAGTGTTACATTCATATATTCAGAGAGTACTTTGGCAAAGTTCCAGACTCTTATTGCCGGACCTGCCATCTCCTTGGATACTACCTCATTGGAAATAATAAGAAGGTTTCTCTTTATTTCTTTTTCAAAAATCTTATAGATACCCAGTGACCGGAGCATTTCTACCTGTCTCTTCTGATAATCTGAATCTGATGAAACAGCTAAAAACTGGCCTTTAAAGTAACTAAACAGAGCTTTATCATCTCTTTTTCTTTTACTCTGTATCTCTTCTCTTTTTTTAATCAGCTTTGGAAGACTGTCAAAAAAATCCTTTACTGCCATAAGAGAACTCAGCGGTTCCTTTGACAATGCGGTATTGCCAATCTTGACTTTTTCCGGTCCCAGCCTGCTCAGGTCATAATATTTTTTATAATCAAACTTAAAGTCAACAAATATCCTGTTAAAAACTCCTGACAGAGTCCCAGCTAATGCTTTGGAAAGGTTGCTTTCATCATAATTCTTAAAAACAGAATAAAGAGAGTTTCTTTCTTTAAGAAATCTCAGCTTGTCTTCACTGAATTGGCCTGAGGTACCGTGATGATGGTGATAGACAATAGATTTTGGAGCAAATACGACCCCGTAACCCAATACCCACAACCTCCAGCCGAAATCAACATCCTCATAATAGGCAAAGAAGTCCTCATCAAATCCTCCAGTCTTTAAAAAAACGTCACGGTTTACCATCATAGCTCCGCCGTTTGCAAAAGGAAGATAGCTGACAATATGATATTTATCTTTATCCCTTGAAACACCGTAGTCTATCTGAAATCCTTTGCCTTCAAAATTTATCATCCCACCTACAAAATCGAGTTTCTTACCGTCAATAGAAAGTACTTTTGAACCAGAGGCTACAATTTCTTTATTCATGTAAATAGGCCTCAGCAGCTCGATCAGCCAGTTTTTATCGACTTTGGTATCATTATTCAAAAAAGCTATATACTCGCCTTCGGCAGCCTCTGCCGCCTGATTATTGGCGTAGGCAAAACCCTTATTCTTACTGTTTTTAATCAATTTTACACCGGGATAACCAGCTTTAAGCAGATCTAAGGATTTATCAGTCGACCCGTTGTCCACTATTATTATTTCCAGCCTATCCGGCGGGTAATTTAATTCCTTTATACTTCCCAGACACTCTTTTAAATACTTTTTTCCATTTAGATTTACAATTGAAATTGAAATCTTTGGAAAAGCAAGAACATCTTTCATAAAAACCAGTCTCCTATAATTCATAAACCAAAATAACAGATAGATTAGGGTAAATTATAGCAAACAATATACTTTACACAATATCACTATTTACCTGCAACAACAAAAAAATTAACCTGAAGAAATAATGGCAACAGTTTCCATGGAATAATTTTAAAAATCCACCTAAAAGCTTTTGGAATCTGATGGATTTTATACTTACTGAGAGGTGGGATCTTGATAAACCTGATCTCCCTAAATCCTGCCCTGTGCAAACGTTTTCTAAGTCCCCAGGAGAATTGAAGTGAAGGATGATAGACTTTCCAGCCCACCAGGTTCCTGTCCCTGATTATAGACACCGGCACATTGGTAATTTTATTAGGAGTTTGAAATGTGTATTTACCGTCTTTCTTTAATATTTTCCAGACATTTCTAAAATGGTTGTCTATATCTTCAAGATGCTCCACAAGATCAAATGAAAAACAAATATCAAAAGGATTGCCTTTAAATTTTAAAGCATTGGCATCCATATAATGGAGATCAAGATGAGGATGTTTTTTCTTTCCTGAATCAATGGCATATTTTGATATATCAACTCCAACTATATTTTTGTAACCAATACAATAAATAGAATTTAAAAAAGACCCTATTCCGCAGCCTATTTCAAGAATTGAGCTGCCTTTATTAATATTCAGTTTATTAAAAAAAAGCTTGGTCAGCTCCAGGTCACCATAACCGCTTACGCCCTTTTTTAGCCCTTCTTTCCAGATTCGGTCATATAGCTTCCGGCTATCTTTCTTGACGGTTCTATCACCAGATACCGGCCGGTAGTAGTGATACTTAAAATCTTTATCCTTATCGTTCAAAATGTCCACTCCTTAATATATAAATCAGTGACTTATCAGTAAGTATGAATAATTATAATTAAAATATGCAAAAAATAAACATAAAAGAAAAATAATATCTGGTATACTTTTCTTTATAATTAATATAATGATAAAATTTAACTTATAATTTTAAACTGTAGAACTTCCAATTAATATCAATATAAAAAGTCATAAAACGTGAAACAGGTAAACATAGCTTTTGTAACCGACCGGATGATAAAAGGCCACGGTGTCGACCTGGTGGTGGATAGGCTGGCAGACGGCCTGGCAAAAATAGGTTATGACTGCAAAGTTTACTGCAATTATTTTGATGAGACTTTTATAAATCGAAAGTCTTATACTATAGAGAAGCTGCACTACTTCAAACCAGATGCCAATCCGATTGTTTACGAACGAAGGATAAGAAAATTAGTCCCTTACCTTAACAGTAAAGATATTGACCTTTTTATTATACAGTCATTCCCTTTCTACAGTCTAATACCCAAATTAAACAAACCGGTACTGGTAGCCGACCACGGGATAATATCGGCCAGCGGACTCCCCTTGAAAAGAAGGCTGGGGTATAAATATATGGAGTTGAGCCAGAATATCTCATATTTTAAGAAAGCAAATAAAATTGTGACCGTGTCCAAATATTTATTAAACTGCCTTCCCAAAGATTTACAGGAAAAAGCTGTCTTCATCTACAATGGATGTGACCATTACCAGCAAAAAACGATCAGAATGGAAGAAATCAATGACTTTAGAAAAGAGATAGGGGTAAATCCTGAAGATGTACTGCTTTTATTTGTAGGAAGACTGAACCTTACAAATCAACCTTATAAAGGATTATCAGAGCTTATGGGCATATATAAAAACACCTCAGCCAAATATGAAAAGGTAAAACTTTTAGCGGTGGGCTATGGTACAAAGAATGATGAAGAATTACTTAGAAACCAGGGTATATTATCTATAAGCAACGCTCCAGAAGAACTTATGCCTTTGATCTATAAATCCTGTGAGATTTATGCTACCTGCTCCAAATGGGAAGGATTTGATCTGCCTATTGCAGAAGCTCATAGTTTCGAGATACCGACCCTCTGCTATGATATTGGCGCCCATTCGGAGATCTCCAGAAACGGGAAGACAGGATTTGTGGTAAATAGCCGGAGTGATTTTATAAAAAAATTAGAAATTCTGGTAAAAGATGCCGGGTTGAGAAAAGAAATGGGAACAAATGCCCTAAAATATTCAAAAAAATTCACCTGGGAGAACAGCGTAAAAAAATATAATAGGATAATCAAAAAAATGCTTAACCTTTCTGAATCGGATATCACAGCCAAGCCGTCAATCGACAGGCATAGACCTCTTTTGGCCAAAGACGTGTCCGTGATAATCGTTAATCACAACTCAAGTTATCCGGTACTGAAAGAATGCCTTGATTCTATTAAGGACCAGACATTTAAGAATATTGAGATCATTATTTTTGACAATAACTCTACCATCAATGTTCTTGAGGATATAAAAAGAGAATTTAAAAACATAAAAGTAATATATTCCAAAAATAATCTCGGTCTGGGAAAAGGTATAAACCAGGCCCTAAAATATGCCGACTCAGATCTGGTCTTAATCTCAAATTTCGACTTAATATACAATCACGATGCAATAGAACAGCTGGTGAACTGCATCAACAGTCTCGAAAGTACTTATATAGGCGTATCCCCAAAAATAAAACTTTACTATCAAAGGGATTTCCTGGAAGGCACAGGAATTTACATTGACGAAAATTTTTATATAGGCCATTACGGGCTTGGGCAGTTAGATTTGAGTCAGTATAACAGACCCGAAGACGTCTTTGGGGTATCCTTTGTATCCTGTATGATAAAGCGCGATGCTTTTCTTGAAAACAAGGTGGGACTTATCGACCCTACTTTTTTCTTATTTTACGAAGATGTAGATTTTTGCTATAGGGCAAATCTTCACGGATATAGATTCAGGTCCTGCCCTTCTGCCATATGCTATCACAGGTACGCATACAGTTTTAGGGATGAAGCCACCTCTTTCCAAAAAAAATACTATTATCAGAAGCTGAATCTTTTAAAAACGTCCTATAAAAATGCAGAATCAAATAATCTTGACAGAATCATTTCAAACGAAATTAATATCCAAAAAAAGAATTTGAAAGATATCAACCTCAAAGAAACTGCCAAAAAAATAATAAACGGGTTTAAAAAAAGTATGAGATATCTTAAGAACAAAAGGCAGTTTATCCAGTTTTCAAGACAGATTTTTGATACCGACATCATAAAATACAGCTGGGGCGAGAAAGTATTTTTTGATGTGGTAAAAAATGAACCGGTTTATTCTATTGACAATCTTTACCAGTCTTACCGCAGGTTATTTGCGATTTTGGGAAATGAAAAATATTCAGTGTATGTCAATTATCTGATGGATCTTAAAGATACCAAATTTAAAACAGAAACCAGTTTGTTTAAAAATATTCTTCACAGTAAATTAGATTATGAACCCACCTTAGTCCATAAATTTATAGATAAGCTACAATGACAGATAAAATTTTAAGAATCGGAATTGATATATCAACACTTCTGAATCACGGTCCGGACATCGGTGCCGGAAGATATATAATAGATTTAGTAACAAATTTACTTACAATCGATAAAAAAAATACTTATATTCTTACCGGAAGGTATATTACAGAAAAACATATCAGTCATGTATATGATTTAAAAAAAACCTTTAAGAACAGCAGTATTGAATTAGAATTGTATAGGACTTCACAAAAGAAACTTGACCTTTGGGACAGGCTCAGGCTCCCTCCCCTTGAATTTCTGGGTTTCAAAGCTGATGTATTTCACTGCCCCGATTATCTTATTCCACCTACTTTAAGCAGGAATATAATCCTGTCCATACATGACCTGGCTTTCATCAGGTTTCCGGAATTTAATTTTGAGTGGTTCATAAAAAAATATACCAGAGAGGTAAAGAGAAACGCACATATCTCAAAGAAGATAATCACCGATTCAAAAAGCACCAAAAACGACATCGTAAAATTTTTTAAGATAGATCCCAGTAAAGTAGTTGTGATCCCTCTGGCTGCAGACAAAACATTTAAAACCCTGTCTTCGGGCAGAATAAATAAAAGTATACTCAAAAAATACAGGATAGATAATAAATATATACTCTCTGTGGGTACCATCGAGCCAAGGAAAAACATTATGACCCTGATCAAAGTCTTCAATCACCTGAAACAAAAAAAAGAAATCTTCGATTACCAGCTGGTAATAGCTGGAAGGACGGGATGGAAAAGCGAAGCTACTTACAGGGAGAGAGACAAGAGTCCTTTTAAAGAAGATATCTTATTTATTGGAAGAGTCCCGGACTCAGACCTGGTACAGATATACAATCAGGCTGAACTCTTTGTCTACCCTTCCCTTTTCGAAGGTTTTGGTCTTCCTCCCCTGGAAGCAATGAGCTGCGGGCTTCCTGTAATAGCATTCAATAATTCATCACTGAAAGAAGTAATCGGTGATTCAGGGATTCTCATACCACGTGAAGATGATGCAGAACTGGAGAAACAGATATTATATGTTCTTGAAAATAAAAAAATAAAAAGCAAGTTGAAGAAGAAATCCATTTTGAAGTCAAACCAATTCAGCTGGACAGAAACTGCCAGAAAAACTTTAAATATTTACCGTAAAATCATTTTATAACAGAAAAATCTTCAGAAATTGATCCTCCTTAAGCTTATCTCAGGATTTAGATCTGCCAGCCCCTCGGCTATATTCCTGTGTATCACATTTACAGTAAACATGTCATTTACCCAGTCACAGTAGGTCTTGTTATCGTTATAGCCCACAGCCGGGGATATAGAGTATTCTCCACCAATCAGGCTCATTTTTAAGGAAAAAGCTGCTTCTACTCTGTCCCCCATGTTAAAAATACCGGTCTTAATCTTATTTAATCTTGAGTTTGTTCCATAAATGATATTCCCCCTGTGATCAGTCAGCCTGATACCAAATATGGGCTCCCTTACCTCTTTTTTAAACAGCACTTTATAGACTATCTTTACATCGTCGCCAAACTTGCAAAAATCTATTTCACCACCCTTGCTGCCCAGTAGTTTAATATCCAGGATCTCTGCATCTCCGCTTCCAAACCTGCTAACAGCTTCTCCGCCCACTTCAAGGCCTGAGAGTTTGCTTATTTCTTCCCCATCTATTATCTTCTCTTTGCCCTCGATGACTGTTTTAAATATCTTTCTCCTCTCAGCCTTCTGCTGTTCAATAATCCTCTTCTTATCCAGCTCCTCAATATAGGCCCTGTATTCGGTTACTATATTCAGGGGTTTTCCCATATCTATTATCTTCCCATCCCTCAGGAATACCACCTTGCTGCATAGATCTGAAATGGTATCAAGATCATGAGAGACTATGATGATGGTCTTTCCCCTTTTCATAAAATCATATATGACCTTGTAGCACTTGGACTGGAATGCCTGGTCGCCTACTGCCAGGACCTCATCGACCAGAAGGATGTCCGGATTTACATTTACGGCCACCGAAAAACCCAGTCTCATATACATCCCTGATGAATAATTTTTTACAGGTGTGTCTATAAATTTCTCGAGTCCTGAAAAGCTTATGATATCACTTAGCTTCCTGTCCACATCCCTTTTTCTCATCCCCAGTATGGAGGCATTGATATAAATATTTTCCCTGCCGGTAAGGTCAGGGTGAAATCCCGCACCCAGTTCAAGAAGTGCAGACATAGAGCCGTTTACCACTACCTCTCCTTTAGTAGGAAGGATGATTTTAGAAATAAGCTTTAAAAGCGTGCTTTTCCCGGACCCATTAGGTCCTATAATACCGACCGTCTCTCCATGATTTACAGAAAAAGACACATCATCAAGAGCTATAAATTCCTCGTAAGTGGTTCGCCTCAGTTTTAGGATAGTATTTTTCAGGGTGGGGATCTTCTCGTGATGTATCCTGAATTTCTTTGACACTGATCTGATATCGACTGCTACTTCACTTTTAGAATATTTAAGTTTATTTTTATCCTTAACCATTTTTGTCCTTTTAAATCTCTTCGGCAAATCTTGGCTCCAACCTCTTAAATACAAAATAGCCGATAAAGAATATTAAAATAGTAATACCCAGAGCCATCAAAGTATCTAACGTTGAGGGAAACCCTGCATTTTCCTGGTATTTCACATAATAAAAAATATTGCGGTAGTAATCAGCGTATATAGTCATGGGGTTTATCTTTAAAAAGATTCTATACTTTTCCGGGACCATACTTAATGGATATATGATCGGAGTCCCAAAAAACCAGACCATCATAATAATGGTGATCAAGTGCTGAAGGTCCCGGAAAAAAACGTTCAGCGCCGATACCAGAAACGTCATTCCAACCACCAGAAAAAACTGTATAAATATCAAGACCGGAAGCAGGTAAAGATACATATAGAATCTGTAGCCCATTACCCCGAGTACGATAAACAGGGCAGCAAGCTCAAAGAAAAAATTGATCAGATTTGAAAGGACAATGGATAAAGGAATTATCTCCCTGGGAAAATAAATCTTATTTACCAGATTGCCGTTGGAAATAATACAGCCGGCTCCATAGTTAACGGAATTTGACAGAAAATTAAACGGGAGCATTGCGCAGATCAGAAACACCGCAAATTGTTCAATACCTCCTCGCAGGACAATGGAAAATACAAAAGTATAAACCAGCATGGTTAGTATAGGATTAAGAAGGGACCAGAAAAAGCCAAGGACCGATCCCCTGTATTTTACTTTAAGCTCTTTTTTAGTAAGGCTAAAAAGAAGCTCCCGATATGAAAAAAGTGTTTTTACTTTTAAAAACATAATTTTTTATTTTTTAAAAATATTTCCTTTCATTAAATACAGATCGTATCCACTCTTAATTTATCTCGATTAATACGCCCCTCTCCCGAATAAAACAGTAGGGATAGTCTTTAAAAGTATCTTTATATCCATTTCAATTGACCAGTTCTGTATATAATACAGGTCAAGCCTTGCCATTTCCTCAAATGAAAGTTCGCTCCTTCCGCTTATCTGCCAGAGACCTGTGATGCCCTGCTTTACATTCATCCTCTTCATCTCCCACTCATCATATTTTTCTACCTCACTCGGCAGCGGAGGCCTGGGCCCTACCAGACTCATCTCACCTTTTAAAACATTTATTATCTGGGGCAGTTCATCAATAGAAAACTTTCTGATAAACCTGCCTACCTTTGTGATGCGGGGATCGCCTTTTATTTTAAACAGGGGACCATCAGCTTCATTGTATCCCTCTAATTCCTTGAGCCTGCGGTCGGCATTTATAAGCATCGATCTGAATTTATACATATAAAATACTCTGGAGTCTTTGGTATATCTCCTCTGCTTGTAAAATATGGGGCCGGAAGAATTTATTTTTATGGCCAATCCTACAAACAGATAAATAGGAATAAAAAATAAAAACATTATGCTTCCCAGTACATAATCAATGGTATTCTTTAAAAACAGATTAAATCCAAAAAACCCTATATTTAAAACCTGCATAAGAGGGATGCCGGCAATCTCCCTCATATTCATTCTTTTAACCGAGAACTCAAAAAAACCGGGAAATATCAGTATAGATACATCAATACCCTTTATTTTTTCCAAAATCTCAAGAATTTCATTATATTTAAATTCAGGACTGGAAATAATGACTCTTTGAATTTCATTTTCATAGATAACGTCTTCCAGATCATTAAGATAACCGAGTATCTTAAACTGCCTGCTGTATTTTTTATTCTTTAGGATTCTGCTCTTTTTATCAACATAACCCAGGATAGTATCGCCTTCCATTGAATATTTCCTGAAACTATCCTCAATCCTATTGGCATTCTCACCCACACCTACTACCACTGTCCTTGATCTTATATTTAATCTTCTGATAAGCTTTACAGTTACCAGTTCAATTATCAGCCTACTGGTCAAAATAAATAAAACACTGAATATAAACAGCAGAAGGACCCATTTTCTGGAAAAAGTAAAGAGGTCAAAAAGATAGCCTGCCAGTATTATTACTATAATATTTATTATCAACCCTTTTATTATTCGGGAATAGTAACCTGATCCTTTATATATATAATCCCAGTTGTAAAGCCTGTATATTAAAAATAAAATAATAGCAGATATTATAAATATAATAGAATAAAAGAAATAATTGCTTTCCAGCTGATATGTCAGGTTTAGTTCAGCAATAGGACCGGTATGGAACCTCAAATAGTAGGAAATATAAAAAGCAAGCGCCAGAAAGATTATATCGTTTATAACAAGTGTAATGCCGTATATTGTTTTCTTTTTAGAGCGCGGCAGCTTTCCGATTACTTTTATATTTTCACCTACTCCGGCCGCAAATTCTTCATCAGGAACGCCTGCCTTTCTAAAAATCTTTTTGGCAATAATACCGATTACAAACCGGCTTAAAAAAAGAAGAAGGGTGCTTATTACAAATAAAAGGGCGATAAATATCCGTGAAAAATGCAGATCACTAAATATCCTGCCCGAAAAATATATTGCTATTGTGCTTAAAATAGTCACCATAATAGCCGAAGGGTAATAGACTGGACTTCTGTAAACATTATTTAAGCTGTAAAGATTGAAAACAAAAGAAACAAATATAATAATTATAATAAAGATTATTGAATAGAATATATAGTTATCGCTAACAGTAAAGGACAGTTCATTTACGGTAAAAATCCTGGTGTAAAATCTTATATAGTAGGATAAAAAACAGCTTAACGCTACAATTAATAAGTCATTTACAACCAGCATAAACCCAAAAAATACTCTGGTTTTTAAACTAAAAATTTGTTTTTGAGAATTCTGCATAAGCCCTTTAAATATTTAAAAGTTAATTATTTATTATAAGAGAAACATTAAAAATTTAAAAATGGTTTATATATAATGCCAGTTAATCTATAAATCTATATTCTCCTACTCTGACCCCAAGTTCCCTGGTGTCTGGAGTGTAGCCTAACTCTTTTGGAACCCAGCTTCTGCTGAAAGTCAGGGTCAGAGTAAACATGTCTCTTGCAGAATCAGGTATATCTATCTGAACATCGGCCCATTTATTATGTTCAAGCTTCGTTTTTTCTACCAGGCGATTGTTTACGAAGATATTGACCGAAAGAGGTTTCTGGGGTTCTACGGGGATGGCATCTTTCATAGGAATAATCATTTTAGTCCCTTTTTTTTCAACAACTTCACTAGCATCAATACCTGTCCATCGGAACGTTTCATCTTCAGCCGTTTCTACTTTATAGAATCCATAACTATTTTGCCACCCTTCATAATTCCCCTTAATATCATAAAGGTTTTGACCGACATTAATAGACAGAGTGGTAACAGAACTGATTAACATGCTGGAAGTAAAAACCAATACAATAACCGCCAGAGATATTTTTTCACCAAGTCCGAACCTTATCCTCCTATATATTTGTAAAGGTTTAAATTGTTCTTCAAGTCCTATCTGTTTTAACTTTATATATGCAATCATAAGCCCTATTACCAACCATAAAGTAAATTGTACCTCATCAAAATTAGTATGGGGCCCGAATATCTGGCCTGCCAGCATTGAAAGAAAAGAAATAAAAAGGGCTATAAGCAGCCAGTCGCTTTTTTCGGAATTTTTCAGAATTTTTCTCTCCCTGAAATAATTAAATACCTTATTTATCAACAGATAAAAAATAAACAGGATAAGAACCAGACCGGGAAGCCCAAGTTCAGACAGCACCTGCAGGTAATAATTACCTGAATAATCTACCTTACTAAATCCTGTCCTGTTCATTATTAAATAATTTGGTAATTGAAGAAGATATGAACCCTGTCCCACTCCCGTCAGAGGATAATCTTTGAACATCTCAACGGCCTGACCCCAATAAATATACCTGTAATTTGATATTGCCTTAAGACCCTCAATTATCCCAAGTTCTCTTGTGTAATATATACCTGTTTTGAAAGTCTCTATTGTCCTATTCACCAGGCTTGTTTCCAAAATAAAAGAATCAGGAGCATTTAGTAAATAAATAAAAGAGGATATTAAAACCATTAAAATAATTACCGGAGTCAACAATAAAATTATCTTTCTTCTTCTTGAATAAAATTTCGCTCTCTTTTTTATATATCTAATGCCTCTTATGATAAGAATAACCGCAAATATGGCTATTGCCAGTATTATCCCTACAAACGCACTCCTGGATCCTGAAAAAAATAGCTCTATCAGAAATACTAAAAATGACAGAAGTATCAGAAACTTTAAATACCATTTTTTAAAATATATCAATAATCCTATAAAAATCGGGAACAGTAAAATAGTGAAAGCTCCCAGAGCATTGGGATCGGTAAATGTCGCATTAAACCTCCCGGAGACTACCCAGTGTTCGGCATTTCCAAAATAAGGATTGAAGTAATATTGATATAAAATCACTCCTCCGGAGATCATAGTCGCCGCCACCAGCGAGATTATGGAATTTATAATATCCTTGACACTTTTTACAACATTAAAAATCAAAACAAAAAATAAAAAGCCGACAAAATAATTATAAAAACATCTTATAGTCCAGATAATAGAACCCGTAGAACCCACACCATTTACATTCACTGCAAGATTATAATAATCATTGGTTATAAAAGTGTACAGATTAGAGTAGCGGAATATTGTTATTGCACAGGACATAAATAGTATCATCGTAAAAATTATTATCGCCTTTGTGATCTTTGATTCAAAAATAATCCCCCTGGAAAACTGGAGAGACCGCCTGCTCAGAAGCTTACTGGAATTATTTACTAAAAAACTGAGAAATAATCCAAAAAATAAAAATAATATTATTTGTCTTGGACGCTTTATAAAAGGAATGGTAGAAAAATTTAACAGCGGGATAAGAAATATAAATAAGAACAATCCCCATTTGATCCTGTATAAGGACAGGATGTAGACTACGAACATCAAAGAATGTACAAACAGCATCAGAGATAGGTTGTCTTCTACTATCAACCTCATATAGAGAAAGAAGACAATATAGAACACTAAAAAAATAGACGCTCTATATATTAAAAAAGTCCCGGAGTTGGCCAGCCTGCTGTTCGACATATTTCAATTACCCCATCATTTGTTTTTTACTTTTTATATTTCTCCTGCCAGTATAGACCTAATGATAGAGAAGTCACTACAGAAAGACACATCATCATAGTAGTCGCTGAAAAATAGTTTTCGGTAAGAGACATGGCAAATAATACAACGATACCGCCCAGACACGATAAATATAACTTTTTAGAGAATTCATTATTTGTATAGTTATAAGCCCTCAGTACAATTCTATAACATAAAACCCAGAAAATTATTAACAGGCCCAGGCCAATTATTCCTGTCTCAGCCAGAAATTGTAAATAAGAATTATGTGCATGTGCTGAACTGAAATCAAAATTAGGAGCGTTATGAGTATAAAAAATTTTTGGAACACCTACAAATTCATCCAGTCTTGTTAAAGTATACCCATAATCATTGATACTGTAACTTATATCATTAAATCTTCCAAAACCAACCCCGAATACAGGACTCTTCCTGAATAAATATAATGCTTTTTTCCATAAACCTATTCTCGCAACAATTGCATAATTATTAACATCAGTAAAATCTAGCATTTTTATAAATCTTTCATGTAAATTAGTAAAAAATATTAAAGGTAGAGAAACGATCATCATTGCTGTTACAGTTAAAATAAATTTCAAAATCGATCTAAAATGAAGCCAGATCACAAATAATGCTCCAACTATAAAACCTAAATAACTTCCTCTACTCTGAGTCATTATTAATCCGAAAAGACAAAGCAATAAAATAATAATATAATATATCTTATATCTCTTCTGGGACTTTAACACAAAAACCAGAGCAAAAATACTGGCCAGGGCGTAAACAGATCCTGTTGCATTATGTGCGTTATTCAGACCAACCAGCATAAGGCCATCATATTTATCATTTAAAATAATTGGAGAATAATTTTTAGTTAAAATTCCAACAATACCAGCCACAGACAGCAGAGAAAAAGTAAAAAATATAAAATTAAAATATAATCGTAAAACTTTTTTATAGTTAAAATAGGGAACAGCCAGAGCAAAGAAAGGAATATAGCAAAAGAAAAAATTCCCGTCATACCTCAAGAAACCATAAGATAAAAAATTAGATAATGTTTGGTTTGAGATAAAATAGCTTAAAGTGAAATAAATATAAATAACCAGTAAAACTCCTATAATACCTAAATGAACAGAAGTTAAACTTCCTTTATAGAATAAAAAAATTACCCCCAGAAGTAATATAATCAAAATGGAAAGTATTCCAAAATAGGGGTATTCATTTACAAGTAAAAATAAACCGGAAGACGCGATCAGGAAATATATTAGCTTCCCAAATAAATCTTTTTTAAAGAAATTTGATATTTTTAATAATCTGGCATTCATTAAAATTAAGAAGCGAACCTTTCTTTATATACACCCCTGACAAAATCTTTTATATCTCTCTTGAATTTTTTAAAATCAAATCTCATAGCATTTTCTCTGCATCTGGCAGGATTTATAGGATTACTCTCAAAAGTTTTAACAGCTTCTATTAACATCTGCGGCTGCTGGCTGCTAAAGAAAAAACCTGTCTCATTATTGATAATGGTTTCCGAGGCACCCCCCTCTGTAAATGCTATAACCGGTGTACCTGATGCCTGTGCTTCTATAGGAGTAAGGCCAAAATCCTCCTTACCGGTAAAAATAAGAGATTTTGCCCTGCTGTATAGATCTATAAGTTTACTGTCACTTACTGTACCTAAAAATTTTATATTTTTCCCGGCAATCTTTCGTAAATTATTCTCGTCTTCCCCTACACCAACAATTAGTAATTTCTTCCCTAACATATTAAAAGCTTTAACTGCAATGTCAACTCTTTTATATCCTTTTAACCTGGATACAATCAAATAAAAATCCTCCTTATCCTTTCTGAATCTGTATTTTTTCACTTCTATCGGAGGATAGATAACTACTGATTTCCTCTTATAAACTTTTTTTATTTTACTTCTTACATATTCGGAAATTGCAATATAATAATCGACTTTTTCTGACTGTTTTAAATCCATTTTCCTCAGGAAATAAATTACAGGCTTAACCGCCATAAACATCGCACTGGAAATCCTCTCTCCCTCTAAATAATTTTTAGTATCCCACAAAAATCTTGGAGGAGTGTAGCAATAATTTATATGAACTGAATCTTTGCATTTATTAATAAAATGAGAATAAGACGATGAGCTTCCCAGTATAATTTCATAATCATAAAGCTTTAAACTTCTAAAAGCATAGGGATACAGAAAAAACAACTTTTTATAATATTTCCTTATCCCAGGTATTTTCTGCATAAATGTTGTGGTTATTTTTTCGTCTCTAAACAAATTAAAAGTGTCATCCGGAAAATAAATTGAAGTATAAACTGGAACTTTGGGGAATATTCTTAAAAAATATCCAACAACACGTTCTGCTCCACCATATTGGTTTAAAAAGTCATGAATAATAGCAAGTTTCATATAAAAAATAAAAATAACTAAAGCAAATATTATAACAATTATATATTAATTTTTTTACTACAAATAAGATTACTATATCATTTCATTATATTCCAAGAATATCAGCATAATATTTTTCAAGCTTTTTTAAATGGTTATCAATATTTAGTCCTGACTCATCTATAATTTTCCTTGCTCTCCTGCCCAGTTCTCTGGATAAAGAAGGGTTTTTTATAATCTTCTCCATACTCTCTCTTAAAGATTCTTCGCTTCCGGCTTTAAAATGCAAGCCATTAATTCCATCTTTTACAAATTCTACAAGACCGCCGTGATTGGCAACTATTGATGAAAGATCATTATAAGCAGCTTCTGCCAGCACCAATGGAGCAGGCTCCATACATCGGGATGGCAGGATTAAAGCATCGCTTCTCTGCATTTCGGTAAAAATCCTCTTTCTGTCTTGAAAACCCAGTACTCTTATTTTCTCGCTTCCTAGTTTCCTAGAATAATCCTCACATATACTCATAAGCTCACCATCACCGATAACGGTCAGGCTAGCATCTACCCCGCTCATAACACCTAAAGGTAGATCAATGCCTTTCTCCTGTGACAAGCGTCCAACATACAAAAAATTAATTCCTTTTTTATCATTATTGCTACATTTATTCGGTCTATCTTCACCAGTCTCAACAGGATTGTATATCACTCTCACTGGTTTATCTCCAGCTATGTATTTATCTGCCATCTCTCCTATAAATTTGCTGACTGCAACATATCCACTCACTTTTTTATTTATTTTAAAAATATTTCTTACAATAAAAAACCTGATCCACCTCCATAATTTCTGGGTATAACTTCTTTTATCACAATTCACAACCAGACACTTTAACTTGTGGCCTGGCTTATAATATTCACAAACCTTTTCGGTTTTAAAATTGTAAATGCCTAAATTGGGACATACAAGCCCATAATCATGTAAGGTGTATACAATTGGAATATTATAAGGATAAATTATATTAATAGGGGCCCAGGATAAAGCCTTTGAGACTCCATGCACATGTACAATATCCGGAGTCCAGCAAGATAATAATTTTTTTAATTCTCTAACAGCCCTCCAATTATAGATTCCGGATAACATTGCAATAAATTTATTTGGACTATCCAGAATATCTTTCTGATTCAAACATATTACTTTCTTAAGGCCTGCTTCTATTAATTCATCATTTATTGGACCTACAGCAGAAAAAAACACAACTTCATGACCTTTTTGAGATAATCCAATAGTACTTGAAATTGCCACCCTTTCTGCGCCGCCTTTAGTAAAGGCATAGTCACTTAAAATCAATACTTTTAATTTCTTCATAATAATTTCTATAAAATATTTAAAATCACTTAACCATTTATTAACTTATAAATTATTAGTAAATCCTGTCCTAAAATAATATAAGTGACTAATAGATAAATATAATTATTATTATTAGAAAAAAGAATATAAGGTGTTCTTTTTAATGTAAAAAGAATTTTTAATTTCCAATATACTTTATCATTTTTTAAAAATTAATCAGGAATTGTTTTTTGAAAAACAACTATATAAATATACAAAACAAGTTATACTATTAAATATATTTTCAATAAAATTTAATCACATATTTTTTTAAATACTCCCAATACAGACAACCCATATGGCAAGATCATTCTTCTTCTTATAAAAAATTTTTCTAGATTAAAAATATAATATAAAATTGTGTTTGAAAGCCCTCCTTTTCCATATTTGAAATCAACTAGTCCTTTATTACGGTTCACTATAGGATTTACAATTTTTCTTATAAATATAACTAAAGGAAAAAGGAAAATCATAAAATAAGATGAATATATGCTTCTAAATTTACATAATTCAATTTCTCTTATTAAACCACTTCTAGAATACCTCTTGAAATGTTTTGCTTCTACATCAATTTTCGACCACATCCAAGAGTATGCAGGAACCGTTACCAATAATAATCCATCTTTATTTAATATTTTATTAATTCTTTCTAAAATCAAATTAGAATTAGGCACATGTTCCAAAAAATCACACATACAGACCAAATCATACTTATATTTTAAAGAATTTTTATCAGGAAAAACATCATTCCAAACAGTTACATTAGGATAATTATTTTTCGATAATTCAGTAAAATCTATATTTTTCTCTACTCCATAAACATTTCCGAATTCTTTCCAAACTGGGAATAATTGCCCTAATCCACTTCCGATATCTAATATATTTACATATTTTTTATCCTTACTATCTAAAAATGTTTTTAAGATCTCGTTTATAATATTACACCGGGCCCTAAACCACCAATGTTCCGGTTTCATTTCGCCTTCTATAAAATATTTATATGCACTTTTTTTCATTTTAATTTTTCTAAAAAATATTTCCTTTGAAAGAAAATGGAATTTTTAAAATTTTTTAAGCCATTCAATTTCTGTAGACTATGCAAACTTAGAAGCAAATTTAAATATATAACTTAATACAATGTCCTGATCATTTTCACTAAGATCGTAGAACAATGGTAGCCTTAACAAACGTAATGATAAATTTTCAGTTATTGGTAGATATCCTTTTTTATAACCTAATTTTTTACCTATTGGTGATAAGTGTAGTGGTAAATAATGAAAAATTGCTAATACTCCATTATCTTTTAAATAATTCATTAAATCATCTCTTGTTTTTTCATCTTTCAAGATAATATAAAACATATGCGCATTATGCACACAATTCTTTGGAACAATTGGTCTCCTTAAAAAACCTTTATTTTCCAAATCTCCTAGACAATTATAGTAATATTGCCATTTCTCTAGTCTTTTTTTAGTAATAACTTCAGCATTTTCAAGTTGAGAAAACAAAAAAGCAGAAAGAATTTCTGATGGCAAATAAGAAGAACCAACATCAACCCAATTATATTTATCCACCTCACCTCTAAAGAACTTACTTCTATTTGTACCTTTTTCCCTAACAATTTCAGCTCTTTCTATAAAATCTCCCTTATTTATGCAAATTGCTCCACCTTCACCACAAGTAAAATTCTTAGTTTCATGAAAACTATAACAACCAATATCTCCGATCGTTCCTAGGTATTTATTCTTATATTTTGATTCCATTCCCTGTGCAGAATCTTCAACCACTAGTAAATTATATTTCCTGGCAATATTCATTACTTCATCCATTTCACAACTAACCCCTGCATAATGAACAACAACAATTGCTTTAGTTCTTGGAGTAATTACATCTTCAATTTTTTTCTCATCTATATTTAATGTATCTTCTCTTATATCTATAAACTTTAATTTTGCTCCATGCATTAAATAAGAATTTGCAGTAGATGTAAATGTATATGAGGGAAGAATTATCTCATCATGAGTAGAAATATTGCAAAGAATAGCAGCTATATCAAGGGCAGAAGAACAAGAAGTTGTAAGTAGAACTTTTTTTACTGAATATCTATCCTCAATTAACTTACTACATTTGCTTGTAAATAACCCATCTCCACTTATTCTTCCACTCAATACTGACTGAGCAATATAATATAACTCTTTTCCTATTATACTTGGCTTATTAAATGGTATTTGTATTTTTTCCATAATTTAATCTCTATCACTATCAATGTTATACTTTTCTTTTATTATATATTGGGGTTGCTTATTTTGAGTTAAAAATATTCTACCAACATATTCTCCAATAAGACCTACCGAAATTAATTGTACCCCTGAAAAAAGTAATATTGCTATAATTATTGAAGTCCATCCTAAAACAACTTGAGGATATATTAATTTTCTTATTAATAAGAAAAAAGAAAATAAAAATCCTATCGAAGAGAAAAGAATTCCCAGGAAAAATGATATTCTAAGTGGCTTAACTGAAAAATTTGTAAATCCATTAATCCATAATCTTAGCAAGCTCATAAAACTATAGTTAGATTTACCATATTCTCTTTTTTCGTGAGTTATATCTATCATGCCAATATTGTCAGTTGACCTTAATATAAGACCTCCCAAATAGGGATAAGGTCCTGTATAATTTAAAATTTCATCTATTAAATATTTTTTAATAATAAAATAACTTGTTATCTTAAGATTTTTAGGCTTTTTTAAAAGAATATTAGTCATAACATTGTTTATCCAACTGCCTATATTCCGTAATTTACTATGGTATTTATAATAATAATTAGCATAAACTACATCATAACCTTCTTTTATTTTATTAATAAGCCTGGGAATTTCCTCAGGAGGAGTTTGAAGATCATCATCCATAAATATAATATAATTTCCTTTTACAAAATGAAGACCTGCAAGGATAGCATTATGCTGACCAAAATTTTTTGAAAGGTTAATAAATTTTATAAAGCTATATTTTCTTGCAAGTTCTTTGCATTTTTTATAGCTATTATCTTTACTTCCATCATTTACTAACACTATTTCAAAATTTGATTTATTTGATAAAGTCTCTTTTATATCTTCAACTACTATTTTAATTGTTGATTCAGAATTGTATACAGGAATAATTATTGATATTTTCATAATTAATATTTTACTAATATAGAAAGTATTTCATTAAAGACTACTTTATTTTTATTTCCATACCCAGCATCAGTAATTAATAAAAGGACTCTGCTGCAAACAACTAATAATCTATTATTACAAAAAGACTAAATTTTTCTATTATAGATATAAACCCCAAAATTTGGATACTTAACTAAATTAGAATAATCTAATGAGCTTTTTTTCTTTTCTTTAGATATCCATCAGCTTATTTCAACTTAAGTTATTTTAATATATAATATGTCCAAAAATAATAGACTAACCACAATGATATATTATATTATAAAAAAATATAATTTAATTAACAAATAAATGATTAAAAAAGATAAAATAATTAAGATATTATTTGAAGCTATTGAAGAAGCCAATGAAATAATATCTAGTGAACAACAACTTGAAAAATCAGAAAAAACTATAATATTTGGAATTGAAAGTAAATTAGATTCTCTTGGATTTATATCTTTAATAGTAGCAGCAGAACAAAAAATAGAGGATGCTTTTAAAGCTGAAATTAGTTTATTAGGTAAAGATACCATAATATCTGAAAACACAAAACTTCTAACGATTAAAGATCTTGTTGATTACATTTTTAGAGAATTAAATGAACAAAAATAGATTTAAAACTATAATTATTTCAAATTTTAATACTGATACTTTTGTTAACTATTTAAATAATAATAAAGAATCTCCATTAATTGAAGCAACCGCAATACCTTTCGGTCAAGCTATTCAAACTTTAATTAGTAAAGACTTAAATTTTTCGAAGAATAAATATGATTTTATAATAATATGGACTCAAGCGGAGAATATAATAATTTCTTTTAAAAATAAAATCAATTATATACAAACACCAATTGATAAAATCCTCTACGAAGTAGACGAATTTACAAAATTACTAGAGGATATTCAAAAAAATGCAAATTTAATATTTATGCCAACATGGATAATCCCTACTTATAACCGAGGTTATGGTTTATTAGATTTGAAAAAAGATATTGGTATTGAAAACACATTGGCTCAAATGAATTTAAGACTTTCAGAAAATCTAAAAAATACATCAAATTTCTTTTTACTAAATACAAGAAAATGGATTGAACTTGTAGGAAAAAATGCATTTAATCCTGAATTATGGTACACAGCAAAAATTCCTTTCGGAAATGAAGTTTTTAAAGAAGCTGCTAGGGATATTAAATTTGCTTTAACAGGTATATTTGGGAAGTCAAGAAAAATAATAGTACTTGATTTAGATAATACTTTATGGGGAGGAATTGCTGGTGATATTGGTTGGGAAAATATAAAACTTGGTGGGCACGACTATATAGGTGAAGCATATTCTGATTTTCAGAGAGCACTATTAGCATTAAAAAATCGAGGAATCTTATTAAGCATTGTTAGCAAAAATGAAGAAAAAATAGCTTTAGAAGTGATAAATAAACACCCAGAAATGATTCTCAAACAACATGATTTTGTAGGATGGAAGATTAATTGGAAAGATAAAGCACAAAATATTATTGACCTTATTTCTGAGTTAAATCTTGGACTACACTCAGTTGTTTTTATTGATGATAACCCAACTGAACGAGCAAGAATAAAAGAGTCTTTACCTGAAGTTCTTGTTCCTGACTGGCCAGAAAATATTATGCTATATAAGAAAGCGCTACTCAGTCTTGGTTGTTTTGATACTCCTATCATTAGTAAAGAAGATCACACTAGAACAAAGATGTATCTAAATGCACGTAAAAGTTTAATTTCTAAAAAAAGTTTTAAATCTTTAGATGAATGGTTAAAATCACTAAAAATAAAAATAAAAGTAGAAGAATTAAATAAAGCTAATATTAATAGAACAATTCAATTATTAAATAAAACTAATCAAATGAATCTAAGTACTAGAAGAATGACAGAGTTAGAATTAATTAATTGGTTAAAACCTGATAATAGAAAGCTTTGGACATTTTTTGTTTCAGATAAGTTTAGCCGTTCGGGTTTAACAGGTGTAATAAGTGTAGAGATAAAGAATAATACTGGAAAAATTATAGATTTTGTCCTAAGTTGTAGAGTATTTGGTCATAAAATTGAAGAAGCTATGCTATATATACTTGTTAAATATTGTCAAAGTTTAAAAATTCGTAATCTCATTGCAAAATATATAAAAACTTCTAAAAATAAACCTTGTTTAGATTTTTACCAGAAATCAGGGTTTGATTTTAATAAACGAACTAATATATTTTCCTGGGATTTAAAAAAAGATTATCCTTTTCCTGAGGTAATTCAAATTGAAAACAAACTAAGTTTCTTATAAAAAATTAAAAATCTTAAATTTTTATATCAATAAATTTTTTATTATCAATTTAATAATTTACAATTAATGATATAATTACTACTTATTTTTAAATGAACAAAAATGTATGAATTAAATCCTTTTGGTAAAAAAACGAAACTCCATCATATAGGTATCGCTGTGAAGTCTATAAAAAAAATAAACCCATCTGGTAAGATTACTATTGATAATACACAGAAGGTAAAGGTTTCATTTCTAACATTAAACGGTGTTAAAATAGAGCTCCTGGAACCTTATGGCAATCGTTCACCAATAATAGATTCATTAAAAAAAAATATAAAATTACTACATATATGTTACACAGTCCCTAATATTGAATACGCATTAAAAGAATCTCGAAAATTTGGATTTCATTGTATCTCAAAACCAGTATTAGCTGAGGCATTTAAGAAAAAAATAGCATGGGTTTATAGTAATGAATATGGTTTATTCGAACTATTAGAATATAAATAATAATAGAAGATTCTAAAAAATTTTGCCATTTTTAATAATCTTTCTTAATACATAGTTAATATTAACTATTGAATATTTATATTCAATATACAATTTCACAACAGATAAATTATTGGATGAAACTTTAGTTTCTATAAACTTAACACCTTTTTCAATAGCTACCTTTATTGGTAATTCTATAATAGAAAACCCTAGTCCAAAATTTTTATATCTTGTATACAAACTAGCTAAGACTGGATCCATTACATCAACATTTATATATTTAATCATAAAGAACCCAATCTTTTTGGAGCAATAAACTATTTCATACAATTCATTTTTTTTATATTCCTTTTTAATCCAATTCTTATACCTTATTGAAGATTGGCGGGAATTAAACTCTGGGTCTAACGAAATTCTATCTGTATTAAATAGATCTTCAGATATATTACTTACTACATCATTTAAACCTATTTTATTTTTAATTAAAAGATATCTTAGTTTATCTCTGTATTTATCAAATTTATGAGGAATATCAAAATCTATAGATAAATTTTTTTTAAAAGTAATCTGTGTCTCCATAAAATTATATTTATTCTTTTCTAAATTATGTATTAAATTCATTTTACTAATTGGTATTTTTATAACTATATAATTATACTTTCTTTCTACATCTGCTAATTTATTAATAATTTCCGCATTATCTTCTTTTTCGACTTCAATTTCTACTGTATCTAGTGCTAAATTAATTTTATCCCAATACGCATCTATTATTTTCATAATAACATTTAATTTAATTAATTATTCGTTTCTTATTCTATTTATTTTTAGAAATATTTCCCAACCACCAGAAAATTTCCAAATTAAATCTTTGGGTTTATTCCTAAGCAATATTTCTAAATAAGCAGGTATTTTAAATAAATATGCGAATAATGTCCTAAAAAACTCTTCATTAAACTCAGTTTGAACAATAGAAGGCCCGGAATATAATATTTCTGATTCAATTTTATAAATTTCTGAAATTCTATTCCAGAATGAGGGACCTAAATCATGAAGATGCATAGGATAGATTAAAGGATAGCTTTTAATTATTTTCCTTAAAGGGATTACATAAGGAGTACGTGAATAAAATATACCTCCTGGTTCAACCATAGAGAATAATTTTTTTAAAGTAAAATATACATCTGGGATATGTTCAATTATGCCACTTGCTAGTACCAAATCAAAAGTATAATTAATTTCATTTAAATTTTGTAAACTGATAATATTAAGGTTATCGTTTGAAAAAGATTCTATTTTCTGATAATCACATAGCACAACCAAAGCTTTTAAGTTTGGATTTTTATTTAAAATTAATTCTGCAATTCCTTTACTTAAAGATCCATCGCCGCCACCAAAATCTAATATTCTTATTTTACCTTGATTATTTCCGATCTTCATATTTTTAATTATATGTTTGGCAAAACGCATAACTTTGCCAAATGTATATTTTTTCTCGGACTCATCATAGTAACTGTCATAATACTTTTGTAAATAAGTATCCGTGGGCATCATGGAAGCACTACATCCTTTACAATTTGGACAATACAGGAATTCTATTAAAGGATTAGATTGGATTTTAGTCACAGAGAATCTTTTATTAGAACTCCTACAAATTGGGCAAATCTCGGTAGCTCTAATAACTTGTTTCTCGTTTAAATGCTTTCCATGTTTTGAAAGCTTTTCATATTTTCTAATGATATTTTTAAACATTAATTTCGGTTAAATTATAATGCTCTTAACTCTATGATTAAATATTAAAAAACTTTAAAAATCTCTGAATAATTTTTATATTTTATCATAATTATCCTTATTAGAATATAAATTTTTATGATTCTATCTTTATTATTTATCAAATATATTCCTTTCAGAGTTAAAATTAAAGTCAGATAAGTGTTATTTACTAGAATAAAAAGAGCATATTTTTAAAAAGTATAAGTATATTTTACTTCTAATAAATTGGAACGGAGTTTCTCCAAAACTTATTGCTCTCTTTAAAATAATTTGAAATACTACTAATTTTGTGGATATAATTTTTCAGAACATTTTAAAAAATAAACTACTAATAGACTTCATACAAATATATTCTCCATATAGAATCGTCATTTTTGAATACTTTTATCAGTTCCAGACCATTTGTGTTACTGTTATTTATTTTTACCGAAGAAAAAATATACTGGCAATTGAAATTTTTAAGGGCACTATTATTAAGTTCAAGATTTTCAATCTCTACTGAAGAATATTTATTGATCATGAAATTTCGACCTATCTCGCTCACCATTATATAACATCTATCTGCTTGATCATCAAAATAGTTTTTTATTACTTCATTCTTTTCCAGTTCCTTTTCGATTATCTTACGGAAATTGTGTTTATGCTCAAGCGGATAGTTTGGATAAAATCCATCTATTGCATAGAAACCATTATAAATTGCTATACTTGGGTGAATACCAATGCTTGCAACTCTGTAATCTTTCTGGTCTTTACCTATAGTTTTTTCAATTTCCTTAAACATACTAACAGAATAAAACTGCTTGTATGTTGGAGTACCATTTCTTCTCTCAACAAATTCACTGTTATTATAAAAAAGAAAAGCAATTTGTAATATCAAAAGGGAAATAACTATATATCTTCCAAATTTCAAATATTTTATAATTATTACAAGGGCTAAGGCAAAAGTAATATACCATAAAAGTGGATGGAGCCAGTGAAATCTGCTTAGATTGAAATAATTGAATAGGCTAATCTTATCCTTAATATAAAGCATACCTTCCCATCTAAAAAACCCGTACCATAATGAAATAATGAGTGAAATTGAAAGTAAAAAAATCAGTGTTTTATCGATCTTCTTTTTTACAGCCATAACCACTATTGATATCAAAACAGAAATACCTACAAAATACTGCTGGAGGCTATGGGCATGATAATGACCGAAAATGTAATTCCTTATAGCAACATTTAACGATTCTCTAATGCTATAATGTGTTAAAACCCATTCAGTTCTGTGAGATATATATTCCTGGTTAAAAAACATTTCATATATTAACCTGTATTCTACTATTAAAAAGATAGCTGTCATAAAGATGATAGAAAGTAGAAATTTGTAATTGCTTTTTTTAGTTCTTATGTAATCAATAATCCACAGTAGGAATATCAAAAATAAAAGAAAAATATAGCTAACAGAAAAATTTGAGTAAAATGGAATAAAAAATAATATCAAGAAGTCCCGAAATTTGAAACTACCTGACCTGATGTTTAAAAATGCATATAATGTCAGAGGAAGCCCTGCCACTGATAGCCCTCCTGGAGGCCAGAAGGGTAATAACGAAAAGCAAAGGGAAACACCTATTGTAATTAAAATTAATTCTTTACCCTTAGTGAAATGGGTATTTAAAAGAAGATACATACCAAAAAATGCAACTGTATGTATTATTATTAAATTTAAAACATACGCAGCATAAGGAGGAAATAAAAAATTAAATAGCAATTTGATGTCTAATTCTGAACTCAATACATTACGAGGTATACCATTCAAAAAATTTGGAATCACAGAATCCATGGATCCAAAAATTAACCCACTGTCAGCCAAAACTTCTTTATAACCTACATTAAAGTCCAAATTATCATACACTTGTATATGAGAATTTTCCCAGAGTATAATGTATGGCAATAGATAAATTATTAATATAATCAGAGCAACAAGGATATATATTTTTTTGTTACACTTGAAATTCATTTAAAAATGCGATTGTTAATTAAGTAATTTAAAATATTCATATAATTCTATTAAAATTTCTAATTATCTAGCAATAAGCTCTTATAAATTCTCAGTATTCGGTCCGTATAATAATCCCAATCAGCTTTTTTCCTTACAATACTGCTTATTTTATTTTTATATTCATCACTTTTTAAATATAATATATTGGATTTTATATTCAATGCTATTTTTTCTATTTCATGTAAATCATCATAATTGTTTAACCTATACCCTAATTTGAATCTATCTATCATATCTGCCACATCAGATGTAATACTGCTTAATACTGGTACTCCACACCTTACATATTCTAAGAATTTAACCGGGAAAGCAACATTATTTACATCATTTTTTTCCCTGATTAATAGTCCTAAATCACCTAAAAGTAGATATTTATTAATAATACTATATGGTTTGTAACTAACAATATATGACTCTTCACCTAGACCTGAATTTAAAAATAATTTCTTTGCATACTCAATATCTTTGGTAAATAAAACAAAAATACTCTCTTTAATATTTTTTTTAAATATTTTAAAGATTTTTATCATTTCCAAAGGCAACTGCCATTCATTCAGTGAACCTGAATATAAAACTACAAATTTACTATCAACATTCATTTCCTTTCTAATCTGCTCCCTTAGAGGTGGGTCATATTTAAATCTATTAATATCTACACAGCAAGGTATTGTATTTATTTTTTTTATTTTACCTTCATTATGTTTTTGTATAAAATCTTTAAAAGAATTTGAAACACAAAAAACATAATCAGAATTTCTCTGAGCAAGTCTTTCAACTTCTTCTATTTTTTTTGATAAAAACAAGCTATTGTTTTTACTATATTTATACAATATTTCCTTAGAGCCTATACCCCTACAATCGCAGATTATTCTAATATTCCTATAAAATAGTTTTTTTATTTTAAGCAAAATAAAACTAGCAACTTCTGTCCTGCAGTGGACTATTGCTCTAGTAGATCTTTTCAGACTAAATATAAATAAAAAAACTAAAAGACAAATAACAGAATTTAGAAAAAGTGAAAACTTAAAAATAAATGGAAATCTGTAGAAGTAAGGAAGTTTAAAAGAGATAAAACATTTATTTTTCAATAATTTTTTAATTTCTCTTCTTTTACACCAATAGCCCTTTTTAAAAAGATCGCCAATCGAACCAAAAATAACCAGGTTAATTTCCTGATCTTTCTTTTCTAACTTGAAATTTATTTTTTCTAAAAATTTCAGCACTTGAGAATCAAATACAGGATCAAAAATACTCTCGAATGCACAATAAAACAATCTCATTTTTTTATTTAAAAGATTTTTTTCTCTTCTTTCTTCTTAAGAAAATAGTAATAGTTCCACCAGCTATTAATAAAAAAGTAGAAAAACTAATAATGCTCGATATTAAAAAATAAGGGGGAAAATAATTAAATTTAACCTCGTGATCGCCTTTAGGGATATATATACCTTTCAATATTCCATTTGTTTTGTAAATTCGTGTTTCTTTACCATCAATATATGACTTCCAACCAGGAAAATAAGCATCTGAAAAAACCATAAAGACATCACTATCTGATTTTACTTTTAGAATAATATTATTATTCTTATAATCAATTATATTAATCTTATTATTAATGTTATCAAATTTCCTCTTAGAGAAATCTACATTTTCAATAAGTGCAGTATCTTTAGGATTAAATTTGTTGTCTTCCCAGATAATATCTCCTTCCCACATTATATTTTTTACTTGCTCTATATTATCAACCTCCTGTATATTACTAACACAATAAAACCTGGGAATGTAATTTAGATTCTCAAAAATTAATATATCCTCGTCACTATATATAACATCATAATTATTATATTCGAGAACATCTACGTCATAAATCTCTAAGTCTTTTATTCTGTATTCACCATCAGAATAAGTAAATATCCTGAAATAAACATTTACATTTTTTGGAATTAAACCTGAATTAAAGATATATGTAATTTTTTTATAATCTTCTTCTACGTCACTGGGAGTTAAGTTAAATTCTTGTTCGTTCTGATCGTAACCTTCTCCATAAAAATCAAAATATATATTATTATTTAACTCTTCATTACCACTTATATTAAAACTTATGAGATAATCTTTATTTTTCTCAATAAGTATTGGAATTTTGTAAGATTTAAGCTTTTCCTGTTCTCCGAATAATATAATTTCTTTGTTATCTAATGAAAACTTAGAATTAAAGAACTCACTATCTCCATAATTTCTATAGTTTAATACTGTTCTATTATTTTTATAAGTTTCTTTCCTTACACTCTCCATTATTTTATTTATATCATCAGTCCTAGGCAATATAATATACTTGGTATTTAACATTGAGATTATATTATTGTTCTTTAATAACTTTATCCAGTCAATGCCCCATCCTGGATCATTCTTAATACCGGTTATATTGCTATAATCTTCTAGCATCATTGGATCATATCCATCAATAATATCAATACCATAGTAAATATTTTGATTAGCATATAATTTATACTCTGAGGTTTTATAAGCTAATGGGAATACCCTAAAAATATCTTCTTCATTTTGTAGAATTTTTAAACCCTCAGAATCCTCTAATTTATTAAAAATATATGAATTTTCTCTATTTTCATCTAAAAAATGACCAAAAGAAAAAAGATCAATAAATATTAATACAGTTAATAAAATATAAATAATTTTATTTTTCTTATAGATGGCTACTATAAATATAATTATGGTAGTAAGAATCATAATTAACGGAACATAAATCGAATAATTTGTAAGTTTTAAGTTTTGTAAAAAATATTTAACTTCATTTGTATTATTAATAAAGAAACCCAATAACTTATTTTTAAAACTAGTATTAACCATTTCATAAAAAATAAAAAAACTAATGATAACCATACTTAAGAACACTATTATGCTTATGACTATTTTTTTTACTTTTTTGGCACTTAAATTGATAAAGTAATCAAATCCAAATCCTGCAAGTATGGAAAAGGCCAATCCAAACTCAAACCAATGTCTAGTTGATATTCGGGCCATATTGAGCAAAGGAATATAATATATTATTTTGTATAAAGGATTATATCTACCAAATACCAAGATGAAGGAAAAGAATAGTATAAATATCCATAGATATTTGTGTCTACTTTTTTTAAAAAAACCAAATATTAATAAGGGAATTGTAGAAATACCAAAGTATATCAACATTTCTCCCGCATTCCATGGACCAAAATATTTCGGGACATTTTGTATAACTTGCGAACCCGATCCAAAGATATAAGGGAAAAATAAAACTGGAAGCAACTTAGGACTAAAAGAAAAATCACTAAAAAAAGTGTAGCTAATAACTTCTCGTATACTATTTTTAATTAATATATAGTTTGGTATTAACTGTATACTTATTAATAAAAATACAAATATAAAAAGTGACAACGAATAAATAAAATACTTTTGGACTCCATTGTATAGAAACGAATAAAATATAATAAAAAACAGTATGACCATAGACTCATATAAAAATATCTGGGGAGCACCTCCAAAAAAAGAAAAACTATAAAAGATAGAGGATAGAAAAATAAATTCTACTCTTTTTGATTTCCTATATTTTTCTAAAAAAAGAAGTACCAAGGGACACCATATTATTGTATATAACATAGTAATATGATCTCTATGTGTAATCATTGAGCCGCTGAACATAAATATTAATCCTGCTGTAAAACATGCAATCCTATTTAGTTTATATTCACGTAAAAACAAATAAAGGAATATTCCTGCTAAAGAATAATGTATAAGAACTGACAAGTTATAAGATATAGTCACAGGTAAAAGCAAACTAAAAATTAGGGTAATTGGATATAATATACTTGCACAGGAACTAGAAAATAAAGGAAACCCACTAAAAATATACCTATTCCAAAAAGGTAACTCAAAATTTTTTAATAAATTTAGTTTTAAATATTGATACGGAAGAAAGACCTGTTCTGCATCACCCATTCCTAAAATAACTGAATTAAGCTTAATTGAATCTTTAAAGAAAATAAAAGGTAATATTAGAAATATAAATACTATGATAATATTTATTCTGTTTCTTTTAAAATAATTAATCATTTATAATCCCCAGAACTCTTTCAATAAATTCATTAACATACTCATAAGAATAATTATGATTATCAAATAAAATCAATAATAAAATATCTATTGGGAGCCTTCCACTTTTTGAATATTTTAATGTAGATAATTTAACTTTTGAGCCATAACAATCTGAATACCAACCTCTTTCAACTGATAGGCCAATCTTTCTCTCAAATAAAGAAATTATTTTTAAGCTTCTTCCACCTGATTGAATATTAACAGCTAACTTATTACAATCAACCTCTACTTTGTTTCCTAAACCTATATGTAAAAATAAATCAAAACTATGTTTTCCTTTCCCCATTAATATGTCTCTAATTATTAAGAAATTTTCAATTTTATTAAAAATAAATTGCCTTTTATGAATAACAGGATTATTAAATCTTTTATATCCATAATGCTCTGCTTCTATGAAATCATGAGTCTTGCTAATTTTCCAATTAATCACCCTGACTTGAGAATCATTTTCCAATGAAAAAAGATTTCCATTTTTAAATCTATTTTGTTCCTGATTATCTATCATAATAGTATTATGAAATGATGTTGATCTAAATCTGTTTCGCAACTCAGGAATAGGGGTATATAAATAACTACCAGGATCTATTATTATATCTCTACCATTTATACATAATTCAAAACCAAGCTTGTCATTATGAGCATGACCACCATTTCCATTCTGGCCGTTAGGACCGCAAGACGATATTAAATAATTTTCATTTTTTCTTATAATATAAAATCCAGCATCTGGAAAGGCTTTACTTTCAATACTTGATATTTGATTATTTTCCAACTCATTCCAGATTTCTAATCCATTCTGTCCAAAAATCCATAATGCTTCTTCACTAAAACCGAATTCCTTTACCTTAAATTTTGATTCTTTAAAAAAAATAGCCCCAAATACTAGCAAATAACGCATATCTAAAATTGAATTATTTCTAAAAATAAAAAATCTACCATTATCATTGTCTCCTATTTGAGGCATCATACCATTAGGTTTTAAAATAAAAAGAATCGCTTCAAACATTTTATATATTTTTTTTATGAATTTTTCTCCAAAAATATTACCTCCAACTTCATTAAAATTTTTACCATTAAATTCATCTTCTCCTTTAACGCTATAAAATAAAGGATAAAATAATAATTCTAGGACTAGCCTGTGATAACAGGTAGAAGCTTCAAAGTCTACTCCATCCTTATACACCTGTTTTTTAATTTCTTTTTTTAATTCATTAATTGAAAAATTTAGCCATTTTTTTCCAATATTATGATTACTAAACAATTTAGCAATAAAAAATAAACCAGAAATATTTGAAAGATAATGATTTGATGTAATTGAGCTATATTCTAAATTATTAAATATGTGTTTTCCATGAATAAATATATTCTTAATGAAATAAAATAAAAATTTCCTTGTTATAATTTTAGAATTTTTAAAAAAAGAAAGACTTAAGACCCAATTTGCTGCTCTTATCGAGATATCCATGGTACACTTCCAATTAACTCCGAATTGAGGAATATTATTCTCAATCCAGTCGATAATTTGACATACATATTCAAATGAATATTTTTCATTCCCTGTTAATAAATAAGCCTGGCCTAGCAAAATTAAATGTTGAAATCTGGAAAGCTCCCATGGAACTTTAACGTCGACCCCTGGTAGCTTTCCGTAAACTATTTTCTTATACCACTTATCATTTTCCCATTTATAGCCTGATTTAAAATCTAGATGCCAATCAATAGGATTATATTTTATATCTTCACCATTTTTATTAAAGTCCAGTAAATAAATAATTTTTCCTTTTAGACGTTTTTTTAAATTATTCAATTCTTTCAAATCTATATTTTTATTATATAAATAACCTTCGACACCTTTTGGTTTTATTCCATATTTAATTTTTACCTTACCAGAACCTAAAAGATCAAATTTATGATCACAGACTTCATTAGCAAGATCCATGATTCTTTTTCTTTCCCTTTTTGTAATTACTGAGGAAACAAATTTTATTTCACTATTACTTAAAATTGAATTTAAAAAAGAAAAATTAATTAATCTTTGCAGCATTGAATCCTTACATAATTCATAATTCCTTTTTAATTTTAAGTCTTTTATAAAAGCATCATCAAGTAGAACTGTACCTTTTTTAATAGCCTTTTTATAATCATGATAGTCTCTTATCCTAATAAAAATCCTATTGATAAACCTTAGTATTAAAATATGAAAAGGAGTTTTTAACAATAATCTTTTGTAATGACTTATACAATCTTTAATTTTCATATATTTCTTTGAAGTCTTTTTTCAGTCTATTTGTCAAACGCTTTATATTTCTGTCCCATGTATATCTATTTAAAACTATTATTCTTGCATTCCTTCCTAATCTCAAACGCAGATCTTTATCATTCACTAATCTTAATATTCCCTTTACCAATTGCTTAACGTCGCCGGGTTCTACCAATATAGCTGTTTTATTATCTTCTAAAATCCTTCCAATTTGACCGATATTGCTTGCAACTATTCCTTTTCCCATTGCCATATACTCGAAAATTTTTGTTGGAGAACCAAAGAATTCCTTATTCTCCAACATCGGGCAATGAGGTGAAACAAGAATATCGCATACACCCAAGAAATACTGGATTTGATTATAAGATACCAATCCTTTAAATATAATATCTTTATAATTAGAAAGCTTTTTTTCCATAACAGTTTTTAGTTCTCCCCCACTTCCAATTATCAAAAATTGAATGTTATGTGATAATTTATTTTTTAAAATGATATCAATAGCATCAGTCAATTGGGGAATTCCGTGCCATAGGCCAAAAGTTCCAGAAAAACCAATTACTACCTTACAGCTATCAATACTTAATTCTTTTTTAATTTGTTTACACTTTTCACTTTCTGATATCAAAGGGTCAAATTTTACAGTATCAACACCATTATAGTTAACCATTACTTTTTCATGTGGAACACCGATATTTATTAAATCTTTCTTTAATGATTCTGAAACCGTAATAATCAAAGAAGCCTTTTTTAAATTATAATATTCAATTCTCTGTACAATTTTTAATAATATTTTTTTTTGAATGATTCTCTTAATCAAATTTCTACTTGCTTCCCAGTTCAATATCTTCCAGGAATCGAAACTGTTAAATTCTAAAATTAAAGGGATATTAAAAACCTTAGCTGTCTTGGCAATAAAAAAAGTATAGCCAGTAAACCTGTGGTAAATAAAATCTGGTTTATACCTTTTGATTTTCCTATTAAAACTAATACCTGCATAAAAATTATATAATAGTTCACCTAGCCAATGAGGATTTTTAAAAAAGGGTTTTATTACTTCATAATTAAAATCATTTATACCCAAAAAAGCTTCATTGCTTAATATTTTAATATCACAATTTTTATTAACAAAACCTTTTAGAACTCCTAAAGTATGACCAACGGACCCACCTGATTTTAAATTAAACCAGAATTGTGTCCTGATATAAGCAATTTTTATAATATTCATCTTAAAAAATAAAACATTTTAATATTTCATTATGATTTTATATCATTTCTTCTTTTCTTTAATCTTCGTAATAGATTACTGAAAAATTCTTTTGCCTTTTGAATTTCTCCTTTAGTGTAAAATCTTACCAGAAACAATAGAAATGGAAAAAGTAGAATTATAATAACTTTAAATATAATTGATATAACAATATTATCAATTATAAAAAAATATCCTATTGCAAATATTGCTGCAGCCGTGATTATTACCTTCAATATTCTTTTCCACTCATAATATAGTTTCATTAACTTCTGATTGTAAAAAAACATGAGGCATACAACCACTATATAAGTTATAAGTGTAGCATATGCAGCTCCAAAAATTTTATATTTTGGAATAAGAAGAAAATTTAACCCGATATTTACTACAGCCCCAATCACTTCAATAACTGCTGTTCCCTGCGTTTTTCTCTTTATGGTTACTGCCACATTAATAATCTTCCTGATTGACCAGATTGCATAGGTTAAAACTATAATAGGTATTACCATATAGGCTTCCCAAAATTCTTCATTTGAAAATATTTTCAATACTTCCTTCGATAATAACGAAAAGATTAAAAATAAAAATAATGAAATTGACAATACGTAAGTCAGAGTTCTGCTGTAAAAATCTTTGGCATTGTTATGATCCTTAACAGACAGATACATTGCGGGCCATACTAGTGATATAGGTGTTGCAAGAAGCACCGTTATCATGTTTCCAAAATTGTAGGCTAGATTATACAATCCAACTTCATATGTAGTAGAATAATAGTTCAAAAAATATCTATCAATTGCAGTAAAAACAAATACACTGATATTGGCAAGTATCAAAGGTGAACCTAAAAGCAGCATCTTTCTAAATTCAATTTTTAAAAATTTCAGCACTATATCTCTTCTTATATAAATATATAGAGTAAAGCAGGTAATAGTTACCATGGCCAGGTTACCCACCAAAGCACCCAATACCCCCCATTTTAAATAATTGACTAGATAAAGTATTAATCCAATTCCTATTAACAAAAATATAGCCTGAAATATAATAAACTGTATGGATTTCATTTTAACCCTAAATACTACGAAAGGTACCACATTCAATATATTAAATACGGAAGTTAAAACTATTATAATAAAATGCAGTCTATATTTACTACTATCAAACAAGAGAATGGAAAAATTTTTTGAAAAAATAAGACCCAATACCAACAATATAAAGGAGCTTATTAATACTATATAAAAAGCAGTGGAGACAACAGCTTTCCTTTTTTCTTCGTCTTTATAATCATAATAAGACCTTAACAACCCATAATTCATACCAATGGTGAAAAAAGTGGCTATTATTGAACCCGTTATAGTTAACAATCCCAGTATACCGTAATCTGAGGGTGTAAAACGGGTAGTATAGAGAGGAAGTAAAATAAAGGTAATTGCCTTTTCTATAATAGATCCGATACCATAAACAAATCCATGTTTCCCAGTCAGTTTAAACTTTTCAAATAATGAAGTCTTCTTTTCCATAGAATTAACCAAAATGCCCCCGTTTTTTTACTGGGAACTCCTTATTTTTAGGTATTAAAAACCTTTTATAATTTTCTTGTTGTACTACAATTTTTGGCTAATTATTTACCAATATCTTCTTAACTTATCGCGAATCCTGTTTCTAAAAGCCAAGCCACTTCTCAATTTAACCAGAATATTGTAATTATACTTGGCAGAAATTCTCTTTAATTTATAAATTACTTGCGGGGATAATGATGCACCCTGCTTGAAGGGATAACTATATTTTCCAGTAGGAGCATAAGCAATTAGTAAATTATAATTATTAAATTCTAACTCTTTAAAAACTGATTTTTTATTTTCCATTGTATTTAACTCCAGTAAAGTATCTGATTTCGGATAACCTACCATAATTACCCGCTTACTATTTGGCCCCAATAATTTTTTTGTCTTATCGTAACTTACTTCACCTTCTGTAATATGTAAATTAGTCAGAGGATAATAGTTTACTTCCTTATACGCTTCAAGTTGTTTCTGAAAATCAGTTACACCGATACCTTTCACGCTGTGATCGATATGGACATTATAGCTATTTCTAATATTCCCTAAAAGCTGGTTATGCGTCGATATACAGATAAGATTACCTATATTATCGTGCTTCTTTTTATCAAAAAACCTGGTATAATCACATTTTATATTTCTTTTCTTAATAACTTTATATAATGGATCCAAGTGTACTTTTGAAACTTCATTATTACCATGAATCAATAAAATAAAAGGATTTTTTATTCTTGAACGTTCTATTATTGCATTAATTACCCTATAAGAACTATTACCGTCTGGTTTATACATTGTCCGTTTATGCCAATATTTTCTTTGTTTTTCAAATTCACCCGGATTTTTAATAGATCTCTCAATAGCATCTTCAAGTCCATTTAAATCCGTTTTTATCCCCAAATCAGGAAAATTTTCTCTAAGCCACTGATTAGCTATAAGAATAATAGGTCTGTTAAACAGTAAAAAATCATAGTTAATATTTGACATATCGCTTATTAAAATATCCGTAGCCGCTAGATATTTTGGGTCAGGGCTTCCAACTTTCTTTATGGGCATAACATCTCCTTGTATAATAAGATGAAAACAATTCTTAAACAAAACTTTCTATACAATCTGTTTTTCCACTTCAAAACTTATTTCAGTAGCTTGTACTAATTGCCATAAAGGTATCAAGAAATGAATATTTTTAAAACTTTTCCCAAACATTGCCAGTTCTTCATAATGACCCTTATTCTGAATACTTTTCTTAATACCAGCTTCGTTAGACCCAAATATTTTTAACTCCCTGTAATCATTTAAAGAAATAATTTTATTGTCAACATATATCTCCATCTGTTCCTTCGGAAAAATAGTACTTCCAAGTGATGTATAAATAAGGTTACAAATAGACCCGTCTTCATATTTTATAGTTGCAATAAAATTATCATTAGAAACAAATTGTTTTGTTTTTGGATTGATGCTAACTGCTTCAACAGAAATGTGCTTACTTTCTGTGAAATAGTTAAACAAATCATAGATATGACAAGCTTCTCCTATATTACGGCCTCCTCCTTCTATAGAATAAACCCAGTGTTCTCTAGGTATATATCCTGCATTCATCTTATAACTAATTATCATCGGATTAACTCTTTTGCTGACAATCTCTTTTATTCTAACCGCAAACGGTGAAAATCTCCTGTTAAAACCAACAGTAAAGGGAACTTTCGTTTTTTTCAAAACAACTATAAGTTCTTCAAGTTCTTTTTTATTTAATGCCATTGGCTTTTCAACAAAGATAGCCTTACCCGCTCTGGCAGAATTAATAGCAATTCTAGTATGCAGATTATGTCTGGTTCCAACCAACACCATGTCTATATTTTTATCTTTAAGTATTTCCTTATAATCGGTGGTGGCATAAGAAGCATTATACTGCTCTGCAATGCTTTCAGTATTGCTTCCAGTTTTACTGCATATCGCTGATATATAGTATACCTTACCTAATTTCTGCATATTAGGTAAATGCACACTCCTATTAAAACTGCCTGCCCCAATTACTCCTACATTTATCCTATCGTGGTTTATTTTAAATTTGGTTATTATTACTTTTACATCCGGCTTAGATTCCTTATCATATTCCAGCAGTATCATCAATGGCTTTTCCTTACCGGACTTCAGTTCTTCATATGCCATTGAAACTTCGCCAATCTTATAGATTCTTTCAATCAACGGTTCCACTTTAATTTTGTTTTCCGACAATAATTTTAAATATTCCTGCATATTCCTGTTTTCAGTCCATCTTACATATGCATATGGGTAATCAACCCCCTCCTGCTCGTATCTTTCATCATACCTTCCCGGCCCATAAGAGGTAGATATAAGTAGATCCAGTTCTTTTTTATAAAATTCCTTCCTTTTAATATTAAGACCTACATCCCCGACAATTACCACTTTTCCTCTCTTTCGGCACATTTCCATAGCCTGATTGATCACTTCACTGCTTTTAGAAGCTGCTGTTATTATTACCGCATCTGCTCCAAAACCCCCGGTATTTCTTATCACTTCTTCTACAACATTTTGTTTATCACCGCTGAGGCCTACATCAAGACCCAATTCCAAAGCCTTTTTTATACGACTCCTGTCAAGATCGATTCCGATTACACAGCACCCATCCGCTTTTAACATCTGTGAAGTAAGCTGACCCAGAATACCTAATCCGATTACCACAATATTTTCTCCAAGAGCGGGACTGCATCTCCTGACACCCTGTAGTGCAATACTTCCAAGGGTCACTGTAGAGGCAAGCTTTATAGACAAATTTTGGGGGATTTTTACTGCAAGATTTTCAGGGACAGCTATGAATTCCGCATGATTCGCTATTCCAGCCCCTGCACAGGCCACCCTGTCACCTACTTTTATATTTTTTATATTTATTCCTTTCTTCAATACGATTCCGGCAGCAGAATATCCCACAGGATTCTTACTCTCGATTTTACTCTTTACTCTAGAAAATGTATCAAGCAGACCGTGTCTCTTTATATTGTTAAACACTTTAGTAATGTATTGGGGCTTATCCATGGCTTTTCTGTATAAGGATTTTCCCGAGCTCTTAATACCGGCAATCTCGGTACCCATAGATATGCAGGAATAATAGATTCTGACAAGGATCTCTTTACCCTCCATTGTAGGCGCTGGTACGTCTTCCAGTATAGCTTCTCCCTTTTTGATAAAAACTTGTTTCACAATATCACCTTAATCCAATCTCTTATAAATAAACTCCAGTATTTTCTCCGCAGCATGCCCGTCGCCATAAGGATTCCTGTCTGAAATCATTTTCCTGTAACTATTTTCATTATCTAAAAGTTCTGATGCATTATCTATTATATTGCCAGTATCGGTACCCACCAGTCTCGAAATACCCATATCCAGGGATTCTCCTCTCTCTGTTTTTTTCCTTATTACAAGTACCGGTTTTTTCAGGGTAGGTGCTTCTTCCTGAACACCCCCGGAATCCGTAATAATAAAATATGACCTATTCATCAACCATAAAAACGATTCATAATCAAGAGGATCAATTAACTTAATATTATCTACTTTCCCTAATAATTCAAATACCGGTATTCTTACATTTGGATTTAGATGAACGGGATATACGATTTGGATACTTTCGTGGCCCTCAGCAATTTTCTTTAAAGCCCTGCATATATTTTCAATATCTGCACCAAAGGACTCTCTTCTGTGCATTGTGACCAGGATTAATTTCCTGTCCATATTCAAACTGTTAAACGGCTCCCTGTCCTCCAGCGCTTTTTTGACTTTCATAATCTTTTTAATACCCCACAACACAGCGTCTACAACTGTGTTACCGGTAAAGATTATATTTTCCTTGTCCGTTTTCTCGTCAATTAGATTATCATACGCTTTCCTGGTCGGAGCAAAATGAAAATCAGCAACCCTGCTTATTAACTGGCGGTTCATCTCCTCGGGAAATGGATTAAATTTATCATAAGTCCTGAGTCCCGCTTCAACATGCCCTACTTTTATTCCTCTGTAAAATGCTGATAATGCAGTAAGAAATGCCGTAGTCGTGTCACCTTGGATCAAAAGAATATCAGGGCTTATCTTATCCAGGACTTTACTCATTTTATTTAGTATCCTGGAAGAAAGGTTCTCCAGTGATTGATTTTCGGTCATCAGATTTAAATCATAATCAGGGCTGATCTCAAAAAAATCAAGGACCTGATCAAGCATTTCTTTATGCTGACCTGTTGAGCAGATCTTAAATTCAAAGATTTTTGACCGTTTTTTAAGTAAATTCACAACAGGCGCGAGTTTTATACCTTCAGGTCTTGTGCCCATACAGAGCAGGATATTTATTTTACTCTTTCTATTGCTACTCATTTGAATTATATCTATCAGAAAATATCAGTTTCCATTTAGATATTGAAATATTTAAAACCATGCCTTAGAATTTCTTCTCTGTTAAAAAAATTTCTGGTATCAAAAATTATTTTAGTCCTCATAAGCTTCCCCATATATCCCGGTTCAATATCTCTATAACGGTCATGCCCTGCCAGTAATATAATCATATCTGAATTTCTCAAAGATTCTTCCAGACCTGATAATTTATATTTAAAATTCTCTGCCAGGGGGTCGTATATCGATACTTCTATACTTTGACTCTTTAATTTCTCTATGATCGGCACAGCAGGACTCTCCCTTGTATCTCCTATGTTCTCCTTATAACTGACTCCGAAAAGAGTTGCCTTGGGATCTGATCTGTCTTTGAGCAATTCAATAACCTTTCCGGCAATAATAACAGGCATCTTTTTGTTTATCTTCCTGCATCTTTCTATAAGGGTTTCCTTCATTTTGATGTTCTCCAGTATGAACCAGGGGTCAACAGGAATACAGTGGCCTCCGACTCCGGGGCCGGGGTTTAATATATTTACTCTGGGGTGCATATTGGCTAATTCTATCACATCCCATACATCGATATTATACTCACTGCAGATCAATGATAATTCATTTGAAAATGCAAGGTTAATATCCCTGTAAGTATTTTCTGCGAGTTTTACCAATTCTGCAGTTTTTAAATCAGTAAGATAAATCTCTCCATTTACGAAACTACCATAGATCTCTTCAGCTTTTACAGCTGATTCTTTATTTATACCTCCGATGATACGGTTGTTGTTTATCAGTTCATCTATAATTTTCCCGGGCAGTACTCTTTCCGGACAGAAAGAAAGAAAGTAATCTTTTCCGGCTTCCAGACCGCTGTTTTTAATGATTATTCCACCAACTATACCTTCAGTTGTACCAGGAGGAGATGTTGACTCTAAAATAACCAGATTTCCCTTCTTGATATATCTGGAAATACCGGTTGAAGCAGACTTTACATAACCAAGTTCAGCTTTATTTTCTTTAGTCAAAGGAGTGGGGACCGAAATAATGAAAACATCTGATTCTTCTATTACTTTGGAAACCTTTAATTTACCGCTTTTTATAGCATTTTCAAAAATATCTTTAAGCTCGGGCTCCTCTATATGTGGAATACCGTTCTTTAATTTCTCAATTACCTTATCATTAATGTCGATCCCGAGAACATCATATCCGTTGTTTGCAAGAATGCATGCAGTAGGAAGACCGATGTATCCCAATCCTATTACACAAATCTTTTCCATAGTTTGTTCCTCTTAAAATCTTTTAAACAAGAATCCTGATTAAAAAAAATTTTCAAAGTCCGATCTGAAACGAACTATGCCTTCACTTAAAAATCGTTTTATTTTTTTAAAGACTGAAAATAATTTACGGCAAATGACATTATCAATCCTACAGCAGCTGCCAGAAAAAAGCTGAATGCTAAATCTCTTTTATAATTGAAATATCCATATACATTTGAAATGTCAGGTTCATAAAGTACTTCAATCCTTTCTACAAAATACTCTTTATTTTCAATAAGCATGTCTCTGTTTTTTTCCAAGCTGTAATAATCTTCATATTTTAATTCAATTTCTTTATCAGCAGCAGTATCATTACTGCTTGATTTATCAGATAGATCTTTTATTTCCCCTAAAATACTGGAAATTTTAAGGTCAATTTCTTCTAAAAGACTGACATAAGCTCGATTGATTTCATATTCTCTGTTACTTAAATAAGTCTCTAATAATACTTTATTTATTTCATAGGTTTCTTCTGGATCATCATAAACTGTAGTTATTTTTAAGATTCCTTCACTTGCCGTATATATAAAAACAGTGTCTTTTAACTCATTAATATCTACCTCAAATCCAAGGTCTTCAACTGCTTGTTCCAGTAAGTCTTTAGATAAAATTTTTTTGGATTCAGAGATATTATTTACTTCTATAAGCTCCTTTGTTTTCTCAGGGAAAGACTGTGAAAGGCTCTCGTAGTAATCAGACTCAATATAATCTATTGATAAAATGCTAGTCAGACTAAACTGAGGGGTTCTTAAAAATGTAAACAGAATGCCAGCTGTAAATATAATAATAAAGGATCCGATAAACCACCATTTCTTACTGATAAAAACTCTTAATAAGCTACTCAACTCAATTTCGGATTTCTCATATTTACTGCTTCCCTTTGTCATATTTTTATTACCCGGTATTTCTTATTTATGTAGGCAACTCCATAGCTAAAACAAACATATATAAATATCCGTTAAATTATATAAAATGTAAAATTAAACCACAATAAAAAAAATGGGACGCTTAACTTATAAAATGTAAATAACGAATTATTTAATCAGAAGCTAATTAATTGGTGATCAAATGTTAAAATCCGTAAATCTGATTTGCAAACAGTATTATTTTGCCAGTGTAGGTAGCTCCAGGAGCCCATCTGCCGTTTAAGAATCCCAGGGTGGTATCTCCGGTATATCTATAGTGACTGCTGCCAAAATGCCTGGGGTCATAAGTCAGACTGCAGTAAATATTTACGTGATCAGGGTAATAGTACCATGCCAGGTGTGCATAGTGCGCTATGATGCCCAGTTCTTCAGTAGCAAAGCTGTTTCCAGGTACTCCTCCGCCGATAGCACCCATACCCACAAAGTTATTTTGTTCAGACCCTACATCTCCTGTAAACTCCAGAAAACCAGTCTCATGGCACATCATAGCCCAGGCAATATCAGCTCTCATATTGAAGATCTTTCCGTACTGGATATAAATCGGGGCTATTCTTCGCGCCCACTCAACTTTTGTAGAACCTCTGTCCTCAAATATCTTGACCAGCTGGTTAACTGTGACTTCTGTATATCCTATAAAACTTGTACTATTGGTGATAGGTGATGTATTTATGGAGTACGATTCTTCTTCTTCGGCTTCCTCTTCAGTTATAGTCACGGTAGTTGTAACCTCAGCAGACAATGCTCCGTCATCATCTTCTACGGTAAGGGCCACTGCATACTCGCCTGCTTCTGTATAGGTGTAAGCAGGACTTGACTCACTTCCGGTAGAACCGTCACCGAAATCCCATATATACTGGGCTATCTCACCGTCAGAATCGGATGAGCCCGAGCCGTCAAAGGTCATCTCCTCGCCTACCAGTGCAGTATATGGTCCGCCTGGATCAGCAATTGGTATTTCATTTACAGCACTTACTGTAACAGTCAGGCTGTCAGTATCTGATACATCATCAAATGCTGTCACCTTTAAAGTTACTCCATATGTTCCTGCTTCATCAAATGTATGAGTAGCTATAGTTTCTTCAGAAGACTCATCATATGTGCCGTCTCCATCCCAGTCCCATGAGTAGGTGATTACTGTATCTTCAGTTATAGGAGAAACAGTGCTTGCTGATGCATCAAAAGAGATCTCCTGGCCTACATCTGCAGTCTTATCATCTCCTGCCTCTGCTGTGACAGTCTCTTGAGGCTCTTCACTATCCTCTTCTTCTTCGGCTTCCTCCTCTACAGTCACGGTAGTTGTAACCTCAGCAGACAATGCTCCGTCATCATCTTCTACAGTAAGGGTCACTGTATACTCGCCTGCTTCTGTATAGGTGTAAGCAGGACTTGACTCACTTCCGGTAGAATCGTCCCCGAAGTCCCACATATACTGGGTTATCTCACCGTCAGAATCGGATGAGCCTGAGCCGTCAAAGGTTATCTCCTCGCCTACCAGTGCAGTATATGTTCCGCCTGGATCAGCAATTGGTATTTCATTTACAGCACTTACAGTAACAGTCAGGCTGTCAGTATCCGATACATCATCAAAGGCTGTCACCTCTAAAGTTACTTCATATGTCCCTGCCTCATCAAAGGTATGAGTGGTTACAGCTTCTTCCGAAGATTCATCATAGGTACCGTCTCCATCCCAGTCCCAGGAATATGTGATCACCGTATCCTCAGTTATAGGAGAAACAGTGCTCTCTGATGCATCAAAGGAAACCTCCTGACCTGCCTCTGCGGTCTTATCATCTCCAGCCTCTGCTGTAACAGTCTCTTGAGGTGGTATATCGGTCTGGTCTATCCCCTGTATTATTTCATTAGCATATAATATTATCTTATCAGTATAAGTGGCTCCTGGTGCCCACCTGCCGTTTAAGAATCCCAGAGTGGTATCCCCGGTATATCTTATATGTGAATCACCAAAGTGTCTTGGATCGTACTGCTTGCTGCAGTACTGGTTTATATGATCGGGGTAATAGTACCATGCCAGGTGTGCATAGTGTGCAATTATACCCAGCTCTTCAGTAGCAAAGCTGTCGCCCGGTACTCCTCCGCCGGTGGCACCTATACCCACAAAGTTATTCTGTTCAGGACCTACATCCCCTGTAAACTCCAGAAAACCGGTCTCATGGCACATCTGCGCCCAGGCAATATCAGCTCTCATATTAAAGAGCTTTCCATACTGGATATATATCGGGGCTATCCTTCGCGCCCACTCGACTTTTGTAGAACCTCTGTCCTCAAATATCTTGACCAGATCATCTGCAGTAAGATCAATATAGCCGATAAAGTTTGTACTGTTTGAAACCGGTTCAAATTGACCGGGTTCTTCTTCCTCTTCTTCGGCTTCCTCTTCGGTTACAGTCACGGTAGTTATAACCTCAGCAGACAATGCCCCGTCATCATCTTCTACGGTAAGGGCCACTGTATACTCGCCTACTTCTGTATAGGTGTAAGCAGGACTTGCTTCAGTTCCGGTAGAACCGTCCCCGAAGTCCCACATATACTGGGTTATCTCACCGTCAGAATCGGATGAGCCTGAGCCGTCAAAGGTTATCTCCTCGCCTACCAGTGCAGTATATGGTCCGCCTGGATCAGCTGTAGGATTAATATTTATATCACTATCCGGACCACCGTCTTTAACAGCATTGACCTTTACGTTAGCCGTACTGTAATTATTATTTGCATCATAAGCATAAGCATATATAATATTCTCGCCTTCATTAAGAAGGTCAATATCTATAGTATCTTCCCATCCACCACTTATAATTCCGGTACTTCCCAAAACGTTTTCAGTGAAACTGGTGGTGCTGCCCAATAAATCTTCCTCATCTCTATCTGCTCCATTATAAAATTCAACTTTAGCCAACTGTGTGGGAGTACTGTTCTTTAGATCTGCTGCCCAGCCGCTGATAGTAAAATCATCGTAAGCAACATAATCATTTTCCGGTTCCACTATTTCCACTGTAAAGCCAGATGAATTTTTACCGCTGCTGTCACTGTAATAACCGGAGCTTTTATCAATGCCTTTTGAAAAGGTCACAATTGCATTAAATAGGCCAACCGCACATTTTTCTCTGAAATCAGCGGTCTTTAGCAATTCGGATTCAGTCGGATTGGAAACAAAAGCACACTCGACCAGTGCTGCAGGCATATTGGTATATTTTATAACTCTAAAATTAGCTGTCTTTACCCCCCGGTTTGCCCTTCCAATCTGACTTACCAGGTTACTCTGAACCAGACTTGCAAACTGGCTCGAGCCGCTTACTCCGTTTGAACACCAGAAAGTCTCGGTCCCGTGGGCATACTGCGACATGGCTGCATTATTATGAATAGATAAAAATATATCGGCGCCGGAACTGTTAGCCATATTTACCCTATCATCCAGACTTAAATATCTGTCGTCGGTCCTGGTCATTATTACCGTAAAACCACTTGCCTCCAGTTTTGATTTTAATCTTAAAGCAATATCCAGATTGGCATCCTTTTCCTGAAGCCCGAATCTTACCGCCCCGGGGTCTCTGCCTCCGTGGCCGGCATCTATAAATACTATAATCTTGCCGCTCTGAGCATAAATCTTTCCAGCAGCAGGAAGACAAATAATAGCCAGGCTAATAATAACTATAAAAAGAAAAATAACAGATAATTTTAATATTTTTAATGTACTGTTCATAAACCTTTACCTTTTAATTTTTTATTAGATCACTTCTCCTAAAAGAAATCTCGCTTACATCCAGCTCACCCAGAGTATCCAGTTTTTCGCCATCTATATAAAAAGATACCGAATTTACTTCCGGAAACTCTGTCAATGTGTTTACAATTGAGTAAATAAGTAAGTTATCCTCGGTATCACTAGTGATCCTATCTTTAACGAATTCTTTTGACAAATCAACCTTTACAAGACCATCCTCAAAAACAATTGAATTTATCTTTGTGCTGTCCGGCACCAATCGATAAAGACTGCTGTCAACAGGAAGCTTCATAAGTTCATATAAAGCATCTACATATTTATTTTCCGATAATACAATTCTGGCTTCGCCTACCAGGTACTCTCCCATAGTATCCAGATAATATACATTTATAGCGATCTCGCCATTTTTAACTTCATCCTCATCTTTGGATTCCTCACCGGAATCCGCACCTTCATCAACCTCAGTGTCCTGCGGTTCCTCTGCCGTTTGGTCATTAGATGCGCCGTTAACTGATGCTACAGCTGGATCACTGTTAACACCACAGGAAAAGGTAAATAAAAAGATTATTATAAGGAAGAATAAGACAGGTGCCAATACTGCTTTTCTTACAAAAAAAATATCATACTTTCTATGAAAGTCTTTCCTCATCATTACTGCGTATAAATCATTTTTTTACAGTTAAATTACTATATTTATTTCTACATTTTTATTAAGAATATTGTGTAGAGAATAATTGCATAAATAATAAATAATGTCAAGACAATTATCCCCTACCGGACTACAGTTGCACTTAGTACCACACTGGCCTGTGAGTACTTCCAGCCGTCAGCCTGATCATCATCATCAGTATAAAGTCCGCTGAAATGTATCCTGATCTGGAATCTGGATTTACCCCCATTTATAGCTTCCTGCAGCTTTCCTTTCAATCCGGAAGCATTACAGGTAATATTAGGAGAATCATAGCTTGCTATCAGAAAACCATCCAATTCAAAATCACTTTGAGTGATGGGTTCCGCTCCCCACTCAAGTACATTTATATTTAACTTTTTAAGAAACTCTAAGGGATCTTCAAATATGGAAGCACCGCTGAATGTAAGAGAAGCCGACTCAACTATACTGCCCCCCAGATCTGATATATCAAAACTGATAAATCCACTACAGGGCCTGTTATTATCGGAATCACCGGCATAAATATCACTGCCGATATGAGTACCTCCTCCAAACTCTATATAGCCTCCCTCTCCTGCCTTCTTGGGGATAGTTATATTTTCAGGATTATGTTCTACTGTTACTTCTCCCACATATACTGCTGCAGAACTTTCTGCAGTATTTCCATGCCCGTCATTTACTACAACAGAAACCTGATAATCATCAGGGGTATCGGGAGTGTTCCATTTGATCGGATTTACCGTATTGTCAACAATGGATCCTCCTGTCACACTCCAACTAAAAGAAAGGACATCATTATCTGCATCTGAAACATCAACAAAAACCTCGTATTGCTCTCCTACATATAAAATATCTTCTGACGGTGAAATGCCTTTTATTTGTGGCTTGCTGTTACACTCCCAGCTTAGATCTATTGAATCTGTGACAGTACCTTCAGAATTGGACGCAGTTGCAATAAGTGTAAATGTCTCGCCGCTGTCATTTAGATTGACCTGGGCAATTGCCTCTCCAAAAGAACCCAGGCTTTCATCTTTATTCCAATCTATTTCAGGGATGGGGTCTCCGGTGACGACAGCCCTTACCCTCCAGCAACATACACCGTCTTCAAGAGTAGCATTTTGATATATCTCAAGCTCAATGGTAGGCGCTTTTTTTTCTTCTTCTTCTTCTGGTTCTTCTTCTGATTCCTCCGGTGATTCTTCTTCCATATTATCTGGTGTGTTGTCACCTACAATTGCTGTTTCTCCTGCCCCATCGGAGATCTCCGAGTTTTCGACAGGACTCCCGCCTGAAAACCAATTAGAAAGAGCATCTATCTTTGAACTTATAAAGCTAAAGATCACCTGAAAGTATAAAACACATAGTACAATAACTGCTACTCCCGCTATAGAACCTAATGTAATTGCCGCAATCTTTCTTCTGCTGAATTTGGCTTTACTCCTTTTTTCCGGCTTTTTAGCATGTCTCATCTCATATTTCATAACATCAGGCTCTCTGCTATTTTTTTAAATTAAATCAGTAGTATAATAATTTATAGTCACAGCAATCTTTAAGAAATAAATCTCCGGGCGTTTTATATTTGAAATGAAATATCATATAAAAAATAGGATAAAATTATAAAGCAGTTTTTAAATTTTCTTTTTTAATGGCCTCCACCAGTTTTCATTATCCATATACCATTTGACCGTCTCTTCCAGCGCCTTTTCAAGATTATACTGCGTTACCCACCCCAGCTCCTTTTTTAATTTGCTACAGTCCAGGGAATATCTCCTGTCATGGCCGAGCCTGTCCTGTACCGGATTTATCATCTCTTCAGTTTTACCCAGCAGCTCCAGGATCTTCCAGGTAATCCATATATTCGGCTTCTCATTTCCCGCACCGATATTATATATCTCACCGATTTCCCCATTGTGAAGGATCAGATCCAGTGCAGCACAGTTATCATTCACATAGATCCAATCCCTTATATTCATACCATCCCCGTAAAGAGGTACTTTTTTATCGTCTATTAAATTAGTTATGAATAACGGGATTAATTTTTCAGGGTGCTGATAGGGCCCAAAATTATTTGAGGTTCTTGTAACGATTATTGGAACACCGTATGTCTTATAAAAAGATCTCACGATCATCTCTGCTCCGGCTTTAGAAGCAGAATAAGGGCTGTTGGGCTTCAGTATATCGCTTTCTTTTGAAGAGCCGAATTCTATGGAACCATAGACTTCATCTGTGCTTATCTGGAGAAAGATCCCGCCTTCATATTCCCTTATCGCTTCTAGCAAAACATAGGTACCATAAATATCAGTCTGAATAAATATGCCGGGATCCTCTATTGATCTATCAACATGAGACTCAGCAGCAAAATTTACCACCACATCTATAATATTGGATTTGAAAATATTATCTACAAGTTGCCTGTCTGCTATATCACCCTTTATAAATTCATAATTAGGATTACCTTCCATATCCCTTAAATTTTCCAGGTTTCCGGCATAAGTCAGCTTATCAAGATTTATTATCCTGTATCCCGTATGATTTTCTGCAATATGATGTATAAAGTTGCTTCCGATGAACCCCGCACCCCCTGTTACAAGCAGGGTTTTAAACTTCCTATCTGCCAATTTATTCTCCTATCCGTCTTTTCTTTCCCAGCTGTAAGGTATATTTGGGCTATGTGGGTCTTCTCTGAACTCATCGGGTTCATCATAGTTATAAACTTCAGTGGGTAAGTTAACACATATAGCTTCATTATCACTTATACATTTAAAACCGTGAAAGACATATTGAGGTATTTGAAGAAGCATCGGATTATGCTCTCCCATGAAAAATTCATTGACCTCCTTGTAGGTCGGTGAGCCCTTGCGGCTGTCATATAAGACAACCTTCATCATTCCCTTGACCACCACAAAGTTATCTATCTGTTTTTTATGATAATGCCACCCTTTGACTACGCCCGGATATGCAGTAGTCATATAGGCCTGACCAAATTTTACAAAAAGATCATCATCTGAACGCAGCATCTCCATCAACCTGCCTCTTTCATCAGGTATAACCTTTAATTTTTTTATTTTAACCCCGTCAATCAAAACAAGCCTCCTAATCTGTTTCTATTGATTAATATCCAATACCGGTATAATTAAAACCCATCTCCTGGAGTTTATGCCTGTCCAGTATATTTCTGCCGTCAATTATATTAAAGCTGGCCATTGATTTTTTTATCTTTTTAAAATCTAAACTGCTAAATTCGCTCCACTCCGTCACCAGAACCATCAGATCAGCCCCTTCCAATGCATCATAGGCACTTCTTGCCATAACAGCCCCCTCATCCATATCTTTAGGATATTCTTTTACCACAGGGTCATAAACTCTTACTTCCGCTCCGAGCTCCAGAAACTTGTTTATTATAGTAACAGAAGGTGCTTCCCGGGTGTCATTTGTATTGGGCTTGAAAGAAAGCCCCAAGACACCGATTATCTTATCATCAATAATACCGAGTACACTCATAGCTTTTTGTATTACTTTAAATCTCTGATGGTTGTTGACCTGTATCACCGAATTTAAAATATTCGCAGTTGAGCCGTATTCCTCTGCAGTATGGCTTAATGCCCTGACATCCTTTGGAAAGCATGAGCCTCCCCAGCCGATCCCAGCTTTCATAAAACCGGCCCCGATTCTACTGTCCAGACCCATGCCGTATGTTACATCCAGAATATTTGCACCTACCCTCTCACATATGTTGGCGATCTCATTGACAAATGAGATCTTGGTAGCAAGAAATGCATTAGAAGAATATTTTATTAGTTCTGAACTGGTTGAATCGGTGATCAGAACCGGTACTTTTTCTTTCCTGTGAGTATTATTTACAGCATAATCAAAGTCCTGATTTATTATGGGCTTATAAAGTTCTTTCATGACTTCTATTGCCTTTTTACTTTTAGATCCTATTACCAGCCTTTCCGGAAAGAAGGCATCCTTTACAGCTTCACCTTCCTTCAAGAATTCGGGATTGGATACTATATCAAAATCATAATTATTACCGCTGCCCCGGTTTTCACTGATTATCTTCTTGATCCTTTTTGCCGTACCGATCGGGACAGTGCTTTTATTTGAAATGATCTTATACCCGTTAATCGATTTGCCGATCAATCCTGCCACCTCATCAATAGCTGAAAGATCAGACTTCCCTGACGGCAGAGGCGGAGTACCCACACATATAAATATAATATCGCTCTCCCTGATAGCGTTACTTATATCATTATTAAATATCAGATTACCGTTTTTACTGTTTTTCTTTATCAGTTCCTCAAGGCCTTCTTCATATATGGGCACCCGGCCTTTTTTAAGCATCTCTATCTTTTTTTCATCTTTATCCACACAAAAAACCGTATTACCGATTTCAGCCAGGCAGACACCGGTGACCAGGCCCACATATCCAATCCCTATGGCACAAACCTTCATATTTTTTCCTTACGCTTAAACTAATGCAGTAAATTTATATCATAATATTGAAGTATAATATCAATAAAGATATTTTCTTACAATATAACTAAATACTTAAAAATCTAATAAAATCACTTTGATATCAATTTTTCAAAAGCCTCGACCGTGTCCTTTATGCTGTTGTTCCAGGAAAATACTTTTTCAACTCTTTTTTTATTTAGCTCCCCCAGCTTCTCAGCTTCCTTAGAATTTTTAACAGCCCATATCATCTTCTCTGCAAGACTTTCAACCCTGTCATCAGCAGCATATATTCCGCCTTCGCCTAAGAACCTGCGGTTATTTTTGCCCTCAAAACAAACTACCGGAAGTCCCGCACCCATGTAGTTTATAACCTTTCCGCTGGCTTCACCCGCCTTATCGACTTTAGGCTCTACTGCTACATCGCTTACCAGTAAGTAATCAGGGAGCTTGAAATAATCTACCATTCCGGTAAAATGAACGTTTTTTTCTACTCCCAGCTCCTTGACCCTTTTGGATGCTTCCTCTACAGGATAACCAACGATAAGGAAATGGGCATCTTTTACCTTCTTTAATACCAGGGGGATTGACGAGATCAAATTCCAGATTCCTTTAGCTGCCAGAAGCGCTCCTGTAAATATTATAACAGGTGCATCTTCAGGTATTCCAAGTTTCTGCTTGAATCCTTCCTGGGTAGTTTTACTGAAAAAATCAGTATGTACCCCGTCTATTACCACCCTTACCCTGTCCGGGTCTATATTAAATCTATTCTTTATGATATCTCCATTGGACACCGAGCTGCATATAAAAAAATCCGGCATCCTGCAGATAAACCTCTCCAGTGTATGAAAAAACCACCTGATGAGCTTCCTTCCCTTGATCCAGTTAAAAGTATCAAGCTCTGAAGTAAGGCTTCCCTGAACATCAAAAGCCAGAGGAATCTTTCCCCAGGTCAAAAGATATTTTATAAGGCCTCCCACAAATGCACCTTCATGAAGATGCCCGTATATTATGTCCGGTTTTTCCCTGATATATACAGCCGCAGCCTTAAAGAACAGTATAAGGTCTATATAGAATTTATGGATGGATGGTCCCGCTTCAAGCTTTTTGTACCATGGGATATTTATTATCCTCCTGATATCAAGGCCTTCAAGGTCCCTGCCGTTATGATAGGTGACTATGATATTCTGATACCCGTATTTCGCCAGTGCCTTCATTTCACCCAGTATTCTCATATGGCACCCCCTGTCGGCAAAAAAAGGAGTGGGGACTATATTAAGCACTTTTCTTTTTTTACTTTTATCCATTTCCTACTAGTCCACCCGCTTTAAAAAGATAATATAACTACTTCTATTACTATGAGGCATAAATGACAATTATTTTTCCTCTATTTTCTTGCTTTTCAGATTTAATTATAGAGAATTTTTATAATCTTTCATATTTTTATCATTATTAATTAGATTATACTTTACAAACTATTAAAGTTTTTGTCTATCAGGATATAAATAATAATATATTGATTTTAAGAATTTTTATTTTTAACAAACAATGTAAAAATTGATAGTTTCAATTCCCTATTTTAATAAAAATAACTAGTATAAGAACGGCATATTTAAATTATACTTGACAAATAATATCACTATATGTAAATTAGTATTTAACAAATAGTACTATATTAATATAGGTCATATGTTAAAGGAAAGATTATTATTTAATCAAATAAAAAAATATATAGACTCTCCTGAAGCAATTGTTATAACCGGGATGAGGAGAGTGGGCAAGACAAGTTTAATCAGATTTATATATGATAAAATTGATTCTGATAACAAGATCTTCCTGGATTTAGAGAATCCTTTAAATCAAAAATATTTTGAAGAGGAAAATTATGAAACAATAAAGTCCACGCTTGAATTTTTGGGCTTAGACTTTACTAAAAAGTCCTATCTGTTTCTAGATGAAATCCAACTGTTAAAAAAAATACCATCAGTTGTCAAATATCTAATTGACCACTACCAGATTAAATGTTTTCTTACCGGCTCTGCAGTTTATTATTTAAAAAATTTTTTTACTGAATCTCTAGCTGGCAGAAAATATATTTTTGAACTTTTCCCTTTAAATTTCAAAGAATTCCTTTTATTTAAGGGAAGCAGCATAAAACTACCTGATAATTTAAAGACTTTGAAAAAATCCGTCTTCGATACTATTTCTAATCTTTATGAAGAGTACCTGCTGTTTGGCGGTTTTCCGGAAGTTGTCCTAAAAAAAAATACTGATGGAAAGAGAAGATCATTAGAAGATATTTTTACTTCTTATTTCCAATTAGAAGTATTAAGAATAGGAGATTTCAAGAGAAATAATAAAATTAGAGATTTGATATTATTGTTGATGCAGAGAGTCGGTTCAAAACTAGATATTCAAAAATTATCCAGGGAGCTTTCAATCTCCCGCCCGACACTTTACCAGTATATTTCCTTCTTAGAAGATACATACTTAATAAAAACTATAAAGCCTTTCAGCAAAGGAAAAGACATAGAAATAAGAAAAATGCCAAAAGTTTACATCTGTGATTGTGGGCTGGTAAATAATTTTACTAAGTTAGATGAAGGGGCACTGTTTGAAAATAATATTTTTCAGAACTTAAGAATAAAAGGAGAAATTAATTATTATCAGAGGAAAAGCGGAGTTGAAATTGATTTTATTCTTAATAAGAATACCGCTATTGAAGTAAAAATAAATCCTTCCAGGCAAGATCTAAATAAGCTGTTAAGGATTACTGCTGAACTTGGTATAAAAGAATCATTTATTGTCTCTAAAAGGTACAGCGAGCTGGAAAATATTCAATACGGTTTTTCTATCTAAAATTCTAAAAGGAACCTTTTTAATAAAAAAATCTTAAATAAATTGTAATATATTATTAGAATCTGCGGTCTAATGATTTTTAAACCAGTCATATGTCAGCTTCAGCCCCTCTTCTATCGATACTTTTGGCTTCCAGCCCAGTTTTTTTTCTGCCAGTGCGAAAGAAAGCCGGCTTCTCCTCTGATCCCCTTCCTTGGGAGGACCGTGGATTCCTTCAACATCTTTTTTACGTGATACTTCTTTTAATATATCAAATACCTTTATCACAGTAGTCTCTTTCCCTGTCCCCACATTTAAAAGCCCTACAAAATCACTCTCAATAGCTTTAATATTTACATCAACAACGTCGCTTATATAAACAAAATCTCTGGTCTGGAGCCCATCTCCATTAATGGCAGGGTTTTTACCTTTCAGTATCTCTCTTGAAAATATTGATACTACTCCCGCTTCTCCGGTAGGGTCCTGCCTGGGACCATATACATTGCTGTACCTTAGGGATATGTATTTTAATCCATGATTATCGTAAAAATAATTAAGGTAATTTTCTACGGTAAGCTTGGCAACTCCGTACGGTGTCACAGGGTTTGTAGGGTGATTTTCATCTGCTGGGAAATATTCCTGTTCACCATAAACTGCGCTTCCACTTGATGCAAATATCATCTTATCTATATTAAAAGTGCGGCAGACGTTGATAATATTCAACCCTCCAATTATGTTTATATCAGCATCCTTTAACGGTTGCTCCAATGACATCCTCACATTTATCTGGGCAGCATTATGTATTACAATATCAGGTTTTTCTTCCTTAAATACATTCTGTATTCCCTTATCCCTGATATCAATCTTATAGAATTTTGCTTTCTGGGGTATGTTCTCTTCTTTACCATTGGAGAGATCATCTATTATTACTACTCCGTATTTCTTTTTTATTAGTTCATCTGCCACATTCGAGCCTATGAAACCTGCTCCTCCGGTAATCAGTACTTTCAAGCCGATCTCCTTTATAACATTTTTAGATTTGTATTATATATTTTTTCCCTTCTTATTGAAAATCAAATATATGACTTCTGCCATCTCATTTCCAGGCTACTGCTCTTCTAAATACTCTTTATTTCTGATAGCAGGAATAGACAGGTCTATATTTCCATATACTTTGATCCTTATTCCTTCTATATAAAAAATAACCCCCTCTATTTCGGGAATCTCGGTAAGTGTATTTACGATAGAGTAGATTATATATTCATCTAAAATCCTGCTGTCCAGGCTTTCATTTAAAAATTCCTGAGACAGATCGATCTCTGCTATGTTCTTATTGGTCTCTGCATCGATGAGTTCCGTTCCAGCCGGTATCACCGGAAAATGATATGACTTTTCCGGACCTTTCAGCAGCTCGGTAACAGCATTTCTGACTGCCGCTTCCGAGTTACCTGCAATTATAGTCCTTTTTTCAGAAACTAATTTCTTCTCCTCTTCCAGGCTGGAAAAATAAAAATTCAATTCCAGCTTTTCCGGGTAGCTTTCTTCTCCTGCTTCACTATCTTCATTCCTCCTGAAAAAGTCAATTATTTTCTGCCATATAGAGGGACTGCTGCTGCCATCCTCCGAACCTTCTTCATACTCTGCCCCGGCTTCCGCTGAATCCCCGGTACCATTTTCACCTAATTCCTCCAGGGTTACAGATCCCTCCCCGGCAGTATTCCCCGACTGCCCCTCACCAGTGTCCTCCGGGCTGGTTATTGTCTCACCGCTTTCATCACCGTCGAAAATAGAAGAAAATTTATTTTTCCAGAAACCAGGATTATCAATAGTGTAGAAGATTAGAAAACCAGCCACTGCTATAAGGATTATAATGGTGGTAAACTTTAAAATGGGATTTGATCCCTTTTTTTTCATAATTTACTGATTAATAAAATTCAAGTAATCAAAGATATTATATAAAACTGCGGCAAGCTTTTAAACCAGCAGACAGTTTAAAGCACATCGGCTCCATTTTAACACATTACCGGATGTTATAAATCCTGATCAGACTTGCCTCCGGCTGACAGTAAAATCTAAATTGTGAATATCTTCCCTCTCCCAGTCCTCTTGATACGTAAAGAACAAATTTCTTAAAATAAAAGAGGCCTGAAGCAAATTTTGTCTTTATATTGCAGCCCGAGATTATCGCTCCTATCAGCGGTAATCTGACCTGACCTCCATGGGTATGACCACTTAATATGATATCCGAGCCCTTAGCGGCCAGATCTATTATTGATGCGGAATCAGGAGTATGCAGCATTATTATACGCAGTAACCCGTCATTATTTAATTTATGTATTTTGGATTTTCTCAATTTAAATGTATCTCTGTACTTCTTCAGGTAATCAGATCTTTTCAGAGGTTTTGACTTCTTTATTGGTCCGATATATGAAAAAGCCTTCGCTATGTCAGTTTTTTTGATTATAGGATCATCAAGACCTATGATCTCAACATTACTTACATCACTGCCTTTTATGTTGATTTTTCTTCCCTGGTTTACCAAAACTTCTATACCGATATCACTTAGCTTTTTTATTATGTAGGAAACGTCATTTTCCTTTTTATATCTCCTCTTTTTCTTAAACATATTTTTTAAAAACTCCGCTACCGTTTTATAGTAGTGGTCGTGTACGCCAAAAACAGCATATTTCCCATATTGTGCCCTTAAAGGGGAAAGCATCTCAACAAGATAGCCGATATTTTTATCACTCTCCAGGAGATCGCCGGTAATTAAAATAAAATCCACATTCAGCCTGCTTAGGCTCCTTACAAATTTAAATAATCTTTTTCCTTTTGAATTCTCCCTCAGGTGAAAATCAGAGAGATGCAGAATGGTCAGGATAGGTTTAGCTGGTCTATTCACGCCAGTCTTGTCCGTCAGTTTATCTTTTACAAATATATCTACATCCGACAGCTTGAAATTAAACGGTTCATACCTGAATGCGTACAAGTATAAAACTGCAATTACCGCTGCAGCCATCACGCAGATATAAATAATCCATATTATTTCCATTTCTTCTCTTCTTACAGGCTCGTTATTTAAAAATTTATAAGATAATATCATAAATCTTATATAATTTAACCCTCATGCACCTGCAGAAGAGCATGATTTTCATATAAGCATACAACTGTGTACAGACAAAAATATTTTTTACTAAGAGATTATAAAGAAGGATTGACACATCAGAATTAAAATATTAATATTATTAATATGCATAATATTATTAATATCAGGCACTTATGCAGCTTTAAGAGTCCTGATAAAATTACTAAAATAATGAGGCGATTTTAATGGAAAAAGAAAGAACATCGATACTTCTAGATAAGGCTACTATGTTAAAACTTAAAAGCCTTTCAAAACTTTCCCATAAATCTACTTCTTTTCTAATAAGAGAAGCAGTAAAAAATTTTGTAGCTAAAAATGTCCCTAAAAGTGAAATAGGCATAATTGGTATTGGTGATAGTGGAGGTTCAGACATAGCAAATAAAAAAGACCAATATCTGAAAAGATTCGGTAAAGATTAACTAAAAATCGAAGGATGGAAAAATGCAGATAATCTTAGAGACAAGCGCAATATACTCCTTGATGGATAAAGGTGATAAAAGTCATAATTTAGTTAAAGATTTTTTTTTAAAGAAAAATGGGATTTATTATATACTGCCTTCTGCTACCATACCAGAATTGTGTTATCTCATTAACACAAGGCTAGGCTCTTATTTTGAAGTAAAACTGCTTGAAGAAATTAACAAAAGTTTCCATCTGGAGATCTTAAAAGATGAAGACATCATAAGGATTATAGAAATACTAAAAAAATATGATACATTAAACATTGGTTATGTCGACGCCTCAATTATAGCCATTGCTGAACGGCTTAAGGTAAATAAAATTCTTACTTTGGATAGAAAGCATTTTGAGGTTGTAGCTCCCAGAGGATTTGACTGTTTTGATATACTGATATAAAAATTTTAAAATATATAAGAACCGAACTTTTAGAGTACTTACTATTACTCGATATGATAATCATAAAAAAATTGGTGCAGTCTAAGGAGTAAAGATGGTTTTACTGATCGGAGCGACAGGTTTTTTAGGACCGGAAGTCTTAAAAGCACTGCTGGTAAAAAACTATAAGGTAAACTGCCTGGTACGGCCGTCCAGCAGCAGGACTGCTCTTTTGGGCATTGCAAAGTCGGCCGGTAAAAATATTGATTTCAGCACCGGGACTCTTGAAAGCGGTGATTCAATAATAACCGCCATAAAAAAAGCTAAAAGCGTGATATATATAGTGGACCTGGAATATACACATCTCCTTGAGACATTTCTAAAAACAGCAGCCCGTGCAGGGCTCAAAAGGATCATTTTTATCAGCTCCACTACTGTTTTAATCCCACTTAAAAGCAGGATCAAAAGCCAAAAAATAAAATCTGAAAACCTGATAAAAAAATCCGGACTTGATTACACAATCCTAAGGCCATCTATGATATATGGGTCAGAAGATGACCCTAACTTCTCAAAAATGATAAAGTTTATAAAAGATAAAGGTTTTTTTATGACTTTCGGAAGCGGGAATAACCTTATCCAGCCCATATATATAGAAGACGTAGCCGGCTCTGTTTCAAGCATCATCAATAATAAAAAGACTTATAAAAAAACCTATAATATAGCAGGAAAAGAACCCTTAAAATATAATGGCATGCTGGGAATAGTAAGAGAAAAATTAAAAAAGAGATTCAGAGTAGTAAAACTCCCCCTAATACTTTCCAAATTATTGATTTCTTTATATGCCGGGGTCTCAAGAAATCCACTGTTGACTACCGATCAGATAGCAAGAATGGGGGTGGATAAGGCATATTCCTACCAGAAAGCCAGAGAAGATTTTGGTTTCTCACCAGTGAGTTTTGAAAAAGGCATAGAAAAACTGATAAAAAAACTGGAGGCCCAAAACTAATTGGCACCCCACCCGGTGATCACTGCTTTAACCGTAGCCATAAATATCTTTATATCAAACAGCAGCGAAGCATCCTTGATATACAACTGGTCATATTTTACCTTTTCAGGTATCGAAAGAGCATCTCTCCCGCTTATCTGAGCAAGTCCGGTCACTCCCGGCCTGGCGCTGCCTACGCCTTTTTCCTTCCTTAGTTTTATAAGCAGATCCTGATTATACAATGCAGGCCTGGGACCTACAAAGCTCAATTCCCCCTTCAGTATATTTATAAGCTGGGGGATCTCATCTATACTTGACCTTCTCAAGAATGTCCCGACTCCGGTGTTCAGCGTACTCTGGTTTTTTAACCTGTCGGTAGGTATATCAGGAGTGCCCTCCTTCATAGTCCTGAATTTGTAAATGGTAAAATAACTGCTGCCCAGCCCCACCCTGTTCTGTTTAAATATTACTCTACCCGGAGAATCTATTTTTATCATAACCGGAATGATCACCCAGATAGGAGTGAAAAGTATTATTAAAACAATTGAAAATATTATATCCAGAAATCTTTTTGTAATCCTGTAAATCATAAACTAAAAGACCTGCCAGCCATTTTTCTATAACTTGGACCACATTTTCTTTTCATTAAAATTGGGGATGACCTTTTTAAGATCTTTAAATAAATTTTTATAATCCAAGAGCTGGATCTCCTTTCCAATGTTAAACAATAGATTTAACATTTTTTCCTTATCCTGCTCTTTTTTATTTTCAGCCATGAATATTGAAGAGAATTTTGTAGCCTTGAGATTCTCATTGCTATCAGCTAATTCTTCTGTAAACTTCTCTCCCCTTCTTACTCCCGAAAAATTGATCTTGATATCTTTTCCCGGCTCCAGTCCATAAAGGCTTATCATATTTTTAGCCAGTTCCAAAATACTTATGGGTTTTCCCATATCAAGAACATATATCTCTCCGCCATTGCCCATCACACACGCCTGTATAACCAACTGTGATGCTTCAGTTATAGTCATAAAAAATCTGGTCATCTTTGGATGGGTGACGATCACAGGTCCGCCGTTCTCTATCTGTTTGCGGAATATGGGTACCACACTGCCCTCGCTGCCAAGCACATTTCCAAATCTTACTATTATAAAACTTGTACTTTTTACCTTTGACAGCAACTGCAGGTATTTTTCAGAAAGCAATTTTGATATTCCCATTATATTGCTTGGTTTGACCGCCTTATCCGTAGAAAGCATCACGAACTTTTTAACTCCGCTGGAAACAGATAATTTTACCAGAGCTTTGGTACCCAGAAAGTTATTCTGGAGTGCAGCTTCAGGGTTTAACTGCATAAGCGGTACATGTTTATAGGCAGCGGCATGAAATACAATCTCAGGTTTATATTTTTTAAATACACTCTTGATACTGGTAATATCCCTTATATCTGTGACAATCGGCACAGAATGATAGTAATCAAGCTTTGTAGAGAGTTCCTGCTCTATAAGAAAAATGTTATTTTCGGAATGATCTACAAGGATCAGACTTGACGGCTTAAATTTTATTACCTGTCTGCAGAGTTCAGATCCAATGGATCCTCCGGCACCGGTTATAAGTATGGGCTTTCCTTCAAGCTGCCCTAAAAGCTGGCTGTAATTGATCTCTACCGGCTTCCTTCCCAATATATCTTCTATACGGATATCTCTTAATTGATAGAGATGTGCTTTTCCATCTATTATCTCATAAAGAGTGGGGAGGGTCTTACATATTACACCTGCTTCCTTTGCCTTAAAAGTGATATTTTTCCTTACTGCACCACTGGCCGAAGGGATTGCTATTATTATTTCATCAACAGCCAGCTTATTAATATATTTTTTGATCTCATCAGTTCTGCCGAAAACTTTTATACCATGAATCTGGCGCCCGATCTTTGTCTTATCATCATCTAAAAATCCTACCGGAATATATTCGCCGTCCCTCTGCCTTGTTATTTCTCTTACTATTAACTCACCGGCATCGCCGGCCCCTACGATCAGTGTTCTTTTTTTACGGATACTGATCTTTCCAAACTCTATTTCGTTAAACATCCTAACTGAAAATCTTGAGCCCACGATCAGGATGACAGAAAGCAGAAAATCTATGACAAGTATACTCCTCGGGAAATATGGAGCTCCTATTATATAAAATATTATAACCATAACTGCAGAACTTGAAGCCAGTGAAAGCACAATAGTAAGAAAATCTCTAAGACTGGCATATTTCCAGATTTTTCTGTATATGCCAAACAAAATGAAGCTTAAAAGCTTTACTGCAATTATTATTAGAATATATTCAATAAAATAATCGGTATATTCCGGCAGGAGGCCCTGCTGCAGCTGACCTCTTAAAAAAAAAGATATAGTAAATGATGAAAAGAATATAATTATATCAAACAGTATCTGTATTGTGTTATTCTTTATTTTTATTATATCCATTGCAATCCTGGTACTTTATTACTTATTCAAGGTTATTCAAATAATCCTTACCGACTATTACGGCTACCTCGGCATCTTCATCATATTCTTGTTTAAAAACACCTGACGGAATTTCTTCCATCTCATAACTCGAAAACAGTATTGTCAGTTGCTCTGCCTTATTTTTATTCTCCTCGCTATAGTATATTACAGTTTTTTCATAATTATAACTGTCTGCATTATAAAGCCCCAGCACTTTAAATCCCTGGTCTTTCAAATAATCACTTATTTTAGATGCAGACCCGCTTATGCCGTTGCCGTTCAAAAGCATAACATGTGTCTGTGCAGCTGCACTCTTATCGACGATATTACCGACATCTACATTTACTTCCAGCGGGATCACTCCCTTTTCAGAAAACCAGGAAACTCCTTCATATACCATATCATATTGCAATATATATCTACCGGGCGCGTCAGGTGCCTTCATATTTATTTCCACAGCTGTCTCTTCATCATGAGTTACATCTTCTGAAAGCAACCCCCTGTCACCGTCCCAGATGACCACCTCTCCGGTATCTCTGTTTATCCAGTGAGTCCCAAGGCGCACCTTATTTTTTCCTTCAATGCTCCACTTTAAAAAACCGCTGTTTCTTACAGTGACCTGTGCCTCAAATTCCTGGCCGGGTTCTAAAGAATTTGGTGTAGAACCTTCATCATCATATTGAGCAGAATAAGATATATCCACAGTTATAAATTTTTCCAGAGACGGTACTCCCTGGAATGAAAACCAGGTAACGCCCTCATGAACCAGATCGATCTGCAGTATATATTCGCCCGGTTCTGATGGAGATATGACATTAAGATCGAACACTGTTTCTTCTCCCACATTTATACCGTCTTGGCTTATAATACTTCTTTCACCATCAAAGACTACTACTTCCCTGCTGTTAAAATCTATCCAGTGATAACCCAGATAGACCGGGCTGTCTCCATTCATGTTCCAGGTCAAGTTTCCAGTATTTTTGACCCTGACCTTGAACTTATACTCAGCTCCCAAAGTCATAGAATCCGGTATTTCATCAACCTCGGCATATTCTGCATTATATCTGCTTGCAGGTTCTCCATTTATGATTCTCTGCCACATCGCTCTTGCTTCTTCAATATCCGGGATCTGCACGCTTATGGTACCTTCTTTTATCAAATCCGAGCGGGAAGGTATAATAGAAGTCTCAAAATTTTCCGAACTGAAGGAAAGGATTGCTTTCGAATAGCTTAAGATAGTCAAAACATCCAGATCTGTTCTGGTATTATCCATCAAAATATTAAAATAATATGGAACACTGGATAAATATCTTACATCCAATTTTTGTTTTAACAGCTCTTTGAACAACTGCTGCTGGCGCTGTATTCTTCCGATGTCGCCGAGTTCAGTAGACCTGCTTCTTGTATATGACAGAGCCTGCTCTCCGGTCAGATGATGGTTGCCGGCTGAAAAGTTGGCGCCGCTTTTTGGATCGACCAGAGGTCTTTCAATGGTAATATCAACACCTCCGAGAGCATCTATCAGTTGTATAAATCCTTCAAAATCCATAGTCACATAATGGTTTATTTCTGCTCCCAAAAAAGAATTTATGGTCTTTATCATCAGTTCTTCTCCACCGTATGCATATGCAGCATTGATTTTATCCTCCCCATGGTCAGGTATATCTACCAGAGTATCCCTGGGTATGGAAAGGAGGCTGCCGGTTATCTCTTCGGGATCCAGGTAAAGCACCATTATTATATCGGCCCTGCCCCTGTCATTTAAGGTATCTCTGGTATCCAGTCCTAATATTAGGATTGTAACCGGTTCCTGAGGAGACTCAATGGGGGCAAGTATGTTTTCCACCTCTGATGTGTTAATTGAATTTATAGTCTTATTTATTGAATTGACATAAAGAAATATACTGCCTGCGCCCAGACCGCCGATAACAACTATAGAAGATAAGACTATTATTATTACTCTCAAGTATAAAGGTAATTTATTAAATCCTCTTCTACTGCTGCTTTTTTTGACTTTGTTTTTTGGCTCTTTTATATTCTTTCTCATCCTTACTGATTTAGATATCAAACCTTACCATAAAATCTCATTTGAGCTGGATCGAACCTTATGTCAATTCACTTTCTTAATATCTGCACCAAGACTGCTTAATTTTTCTTCAAAATCTTCATAGCCTCTCCGGATATGATATATATTGTTTACCTCAGTAGTTCCCTCTGCTGCAAGTGCCGCAAGTACCACAGCCGCTCCGGCACGAAGATCGAATGAGGTAACCGGTGCTCCGGAAAGTTTTTCAACTCCATTTATTACGGCATGGTGCCCGTCAATTTTTATATTGGCTCCCATTCTGTTTAATTCATCGACATACATAAACCTGTTTTCAAATACATTTTCAGTAACTATTGAAACGCCGGGGACAATTGACAGGAGAACAGTGATTATAGGCTGCAGATCAGTGGGAAAACCAGGATAGGGAAGAGTGCTTACATTTATAGGCCGGTACATTTTTTTAGGTGACTCTACCTTAATGTTATTTTTATTAATAATTGAAATATTTACCCCGATTTCTTTTAACTTGGAGTAAAATGTCTCCAGATTCTCCAGTCTTACATTTTCAATCTCAACCCCATCACCGCATAGGCCTGCTGCGGTTATAAAAGTTCCGGCTTCAATACTATCGGGCATTACTTCGTAATCTGTTCCTTTCAGTTTTTTAACTCCCTTAATTACAATACATCCCGTTCCGGCACCCTGTATATCCGCTCCCATGGCATTTAAAAAATTTACCAGGTCCGCTATTTCAGGTTCCCTGGCTGCGTTGTTTATTACTGTCTTTCCGCTGGCCAGACTTCCCGCCATTATTATGTTCTCTGTGGCTCCTCTTGAAGGAAAATCCAGAGTTACTACGGCACCTGAAAGTTTTATTCCGGCATTACTGCTGTCAACTATGCAGTTGATATAACCGTGCTCTACCGAATACTTTGCCCCCATATCTTCAAAACCCTTAAGATGGAGGTCTATCTGTCTTGAACCAATATTACACCCGCCCGGGATAGCAACCTTTACCCTGCCGAATTTGCTCAAGAGCGGTCCCGCAACCAGTATTGATGCCCTCATCTTTCTTACTATCTCATAAGGTGCTTCATAGCTGTTAATAGTCCCTGGGTCGATCTCAATAGCCTTATTTTCCAGATCTACATCTACACCGGCACCGAGTGTTCTTAGCACCTCTATCATAATATTGACATCTTCAATCTTAGGTATATTTCTAAGTATGGTCTTATCGTCAGCCAGTATTGATGCAGCTATTAATTTCAATGCAGAATTCTTGGCCCCGCTTATTTTAACTTTTCCGGACAGGGTCTTCCCGCCGTTTATAATGAATTTATCCATAAAACAAAAAAAATCTTCTATTAAAAAAGTACAGGATATTATAACAAATAAAGGTGAATTACAAAACAAAAGCTGCCTTGTTAACAAACACCTGCCGGGTTAGTTCTCAACTAAAAATCAAGCCTTATTGATTCAACTCCTGCTTCAACAAGAAGCTCCATTGCAAGCTCATCAGGATAATCTTCAAAATAATATATCTTTCTGATCCCGCAGTTTATTATCATTTTTGCACATAGGACGCAAGGCTGGTTAGTACAGTAAATCACTGCACCTTTTATCCGGACTCCGTGATAGGAAGCCTGGATAATAGCATTCTGCTCGGCATGCAGGCCCCGGCAGATCTCCTGTCTTTCACCTGAAGGCACCCCCAGTTCTTCTCTAAGGCATGTCCCAATATCCAGGCAATTTTTTACCCCCATAGGGGCTCCATTATAGCCGGTCGTAAGGATCCTTTTATCCTTTACGATTATGGCTCCTACTTTTCTTCTAAGACATGTGGATCTTGTTGCAACCTGCCTGGTAATTGCTGCAAAATATTCATCCCAGGTCGGGCGTGTTATTACCATTTTTTTAGTATATTTTTAATTTACAAAATTAAGTATCTAATTCTTTTTTTGAACATTATACTCTACAAAAAATATAGTAAGTCTTATTTATTAAAATGCCAAGTATTTTATATAGAAAGAGAAAATCAGACCTGCTTTGATTTCTTTAATAAAAAAAATATTATATACTGAAAACAAGTAACTTTTTTATTTTTCTATGATCACAATAAAGATTAATAATCCTGATAAAGCTGGCAAGTCTGATTTAAAAAAAATTGCTAAAATAATATCAGAAGGCAAGATAGCAATTCTGCCTGCCAGCACTATCTACGGCTTGAGCTGTAGATATGACAGCAAAAATTCTATTGAAAAAACATACAAAATAAAAAAAAGAGACAAAAATATACCTCTTATAATATTGATCTCAGGTAAAGACGACCTTAAAAAACTTGCTTCCGGTATAAACCGGACAGCAGAAAAGATAATAGAAAAATTCTGGGATATTAAAAAACCAAGACCTCTTACACTGATATTTAAAAGGAACAGTTCTCTCGAAAATTTTGTAACTTGCGGCAGCTCCAATATCGCCCTAAGGCTTGCGGGTTCCGGATTCCTGAGAGATATAATAAGCATCTGCGGCCCCATCGTGTCTACCAGTGCCACTATTTCAGGAGTAAAAAGCTATCCTAAAAAAGTAAAGGATATTCCTGATGCCATTATAAAAAAGGTGGACCTGATAGTGGAATGTTCCTCTCCACTTGCCGGAGAAGAATCAACTATAATTGACGTAACCGGCAGTGTTCCTTTTCTGGTAAGAGAGGGTGCAGTAAAATTTAAAGAAATTTTAAATAATAATTTCCAATAAACTTTTGATTATCCTGTTAATTGGAATATAATATTACAGAGTTTTATGTATTATTATGCCGGGCGGACGCTGGCAGTTTCTATAAGGATAGGGTGACTTATGAAAATAGTTGTAGGTTCGGATCATGCAGGATTCGAATATAAATCTAAAATAATAGGATTTGTAAAATCTATGGGGCATTCGGTAGAGGATGTCGGGGCCAGAAGCAGTGAAAGTACAGATTACCCTGACTTTGCAGAAAAGGGTGCAAAAATCGTAGCCTGCGGGGAAGCCGATATAGGAATATTTACCTGCGGAAGCGGAATCGGAATGGATATAGTAGCCAATAAAATAAAAGGCATCAGGTCTGCTGTCTGCTGGAATAAAGAAACTGCAATGCTTGCCCGGAGTCATAACCATGCAAATATATTATGCATGGGAGAAAGACTTCTGACACTGGATGAATGTCTTGAAATAGTAAAGGTCTTTTTGAACACTCCCGAAATCAGGGAGGAACGCCATCTAAGAAGGATCAAAAAAATAAAGGATATTGAAGAAAGGATCCAGAACTGTGATGGCTGAATCAAAAAAACATGAAAACCATACCCTGAGCAGAGATATAGACTTAGAGGTAAAAGAGATAATAAAAAAAGAACTCAAGCGGCAGAAGAGTCAGCTGATCCTGATAGCTTCTGAGAATTTTGCCTCGCAGGAAGTCCTAAGGACTATGGGGTCTGTGCCTACTAATAAGTACGCAGAAGGTTATCCAGGATTCAGGTATTATGAAGGCTGCAAGCACATTGATGAGATAGAACAATTAGCTATAGACAGGGCCAACAAGCTCTTCGGCTCCAATTACAGTAATGTTCAGCCCCACAGCGGCGTTAATGCCAACATGGCAATTTTTCTGGGGATCTTAAACTGCGGGGACAGGATACTAAGCATGAGTCTGAAAGACGGCGGCCACCTTTCTCACGGACATAAACAGAACTTAAGTGGAAGATACTATGAAATACATACTTATAAAGTTGATCCAGAAACAGAAATGCTGGATTATGAAAGCATAAGGGAAATAGCAAAAACTGTCAGACCCAAACTTATAATTGCAGGAGCAAGCTCCTATTCAAGAATAATTGAATTTAAAAAATTCAGGGAAATAGCTGATGAAGTAAGTGCATACCTGATGGCCGACACGGCACACATTGCGGGGCTTATTGTAGGCGGTCATCATCCCAGCTCTGTTAATGTAGCAGACTTTACCACTGCCACCACCCATAAGACTTTAAGAGGACCAAGGGGCGGACTTATCATTGCGGATAAGAAATATGCCAGACTTATAAACAAATCGGTTTTTCCCGGGGTACAGGGAGGCCCTCTGATGCACATTATAGCTGCGAAAGCAGTGGCTTTCAGGGAAGCCCTGCAGGATTCGTTTAAAGATTATGGAAAGCGTATTATTGAAAACTGCAAAGCTCTCTGTGATCATATGAAAAACGAAGGCTTTAGGATCGTGTCAGGCGGGACCGACAACCATCTATTCCTTATAGATCTGACAAACAAGGACCTGACTGGTTCGGATGCTTCGCAAACATTAAGCTCTGTAGGGATAATAACCAATAAAAACGTGATCCCCTTTGATAAATTAAAACCCATAATAACCAGTGGAATAAGATTAGGAACAGCAGCTGTCACTACTCAGGGAATGGGTGCAGACGAGATGCATAAAATCGGGGAGCTAATCACGTCAGCTCTTAAAAACAGGGAAAATAATACCAAACTTAAAGAAATCAGTAGAAAAGTTAAAAAACTTGCGGGAGACTTTCCTGTTTATACCACAGAGTAGACCTGTCAGTGGCTTCTTACAATATCCTTTACACTCATAAGTCTTACTGTATTGGACCGCTCATTTTCTTCAAGTTTCATGGTTATGAATTTTATAGTCTCATCCAATCCGGGGATCAGCTTGTGCTCAAGGGCATTTACCCTTCTCCTGGTCTCTTCGATCTCTATGGCCATGAGTTGTACTGTCTTTTCCTTTTCAGCCAGATTAAGCAGGTTCTTTAGGGATTTATCAAAATCGGTCAGAGCAATATCCATTTCTCCGGATGTGTTAATATAACCATATGGGATGATACCGCCGCTGACTTCCTGGGAATAAGAGGGCACGCGGACGCTCATAATATTTTTCCGGCTCATGGAAACTGAAATCTTTTTTACCGGAAGCAGCAGCTCCTGCTTTGTCTGCGATGAACCCAGTGCTGCTTTTGCAGCCACAAATCTTTCCAGTACGGATTGAAATTCCTTTTCTATTGACAGCCGGAGCTCTTTGACCTCATCTATTATGGCAAGCAGCTGTCTCATAAGTTCATCTCTCTTATCTTTAAGGAGCTTATGCCCCCTACGAGCCAGATTTAACCTCTTTTTTAAGCGAAGAAGTTCCATTCTGGTCGCATTGACACCCATCAGCATTTTATTACCCTTTTATTTTTCTTTTTCCTTTTTAAATTTTACCAGGTATTTATCCAGGTATTCTGTCCTGATCCTTTTTAGCTCTTCTCTTGGAAATATGGCAAGAAGTTTCCATCCCAGGTCAAGTGTCTTGATTATGCTCCTATTTTCGTATTCCCCCTGGGAAATATATTCATTTTCAAAATCTTCTGCAAATTTAAGATAAAGCCTGTCCATATCAGTAAGCGCCGCTTCTCCAAGTATGGTTGCCAGCTCCTCTACTTCCTTCCCTCTTGCATATGCCGCATACAGCTGGTTAAACATATCCGCATGGTCTTCTCTTGTCTTTCCCTTGCCGATCCCCTTATCTTTAAGCCTTGAAAGAGAAGGCAGCACGTCAACAGGAGGAGATAGTCTTTTCTTGTGAAGTGATCTTGACAGTATTATCTGCCCCTCGGTTATATAACCCGTAAGGTCAGGAATGGGGTGGGTCTTATCATCTTCCGGCATGGTAAGTATTGGTATCTGGGTTATCGATCCCTTCTTCCCCTTGATCCTGCCGGCTCTCTCATAAATAGTGGCCAGATCGGTATATAGATATCCGGGATAACCCCTTCTTCCGGGGATTTCTTTTCTGGCGGCGGAGACCTCTTTTAGAGCTTCACAGTAATTAGTCATATCAGTTAAAATCACCAGTACATGCATGTCTTTTTCAAAAGCAAGATATTCGGCACAGGTGAGTCCTACCCTGGGAGTCGCGATCCTTTCAATCGCAGGATCATCGGCAAGGTTTAATATCATGACTGCCTTGTTTATGGCGCCGGTTTTCTTAAAATCGCTGATAAAATACTCGGATTCTTCAAAAGTGATCCCTATGGCAATAAAGACTACTGCAAATTCCTCTTTCTTCCCCAGAACTGTGGCCTGTCTTGCTATCTGGGCCGCTATTCTGTTGTGGGGAAGCCCTGCTCCTGAAAATATAGGCAGCTTTTGTCCCCTTACCAGGGTGTTCAGGCCGTCTATGGATGATATTCCGGTCTGAATAAACTCATTGGGATAATCCCTGGCATACGGATTTATAGGAGCGCCATTTATATCCAGGCTCTTTTCGGGAATGATTTTATCTTTCTCAGTCTTGGGCCTGCCAAGGCCGGTAAAGACTTTACCAAGTATATCGGGAGAAAGGTACATATGAGTGCCCCTACCCAAAAAACTGACCCTGGTGTTCTCTGAATCTATTCCAGTCGTACCTTCAAATACCTGTACCAGCGCATTATCCCTATCTACCTCAAGCACCCTGCCGCTTCTAACCGACCCGTCATCAAGTTTTATATCAACCAGCTCTTCATACTTGACTCCCTCGACACCCTCTACATTAAGTAAAGGTCCTGATATATTGGAAATGCTTTTATATTCTTTTAACATTCCTACCCCTCTGTTATTGAAGAAAATTCTTTATCTATATCTTCTTTTATCTTATCAATATCTTCTATATTCTCTTTTTTTATATATTTCATCCTGGCTATCTTTTCCCTGACCTTCATATTTTCTATATCTTTAATATCAGCATTTAACTTCAAACAACTGGATGCTTGCTCGTAGAAATAAATAATGGTATCCATCATCTTATACTGCTTTTCTATTGATGAATAAGTGTCTGCTTCATGATAGGCGATCTGATGCAGGAAGTCTTCCCTTAACATTCTGGCCGTGAGCAGTATCACCCTGTCTGAACCCGACAGCGAATCGACTCCTACCAGGCGTACAATCTCCTCAAGCTCCGATTCCTTTTCAAGGATCCTCATTGCTTCCGCCTGCAGGTCAAAATAATCTTCCTTTATATTTTTAGTAACGTAGTCCCTTATATTATCAATATAAAGAGAGTAGGAGTTCAGCCATGATATTGCCGGGAAATGCCTGCTGTAGGCAAGGTGAGCTTCAAGAGACCAGAAGACTTTTACCACCCTTAATGTGGCCTGGACCACCGGGTCGGAAAGATCACCACCGGGAGGTGACACTGCACCGATCACTGAAAGAGCTCCCAATCTGTTTTTATCACTTGACAGACATTTTACCTTTCCTGCCCTCTCATAAAATGAAGCAATTCTTGCTCCCAGATACGCCGGATATCCTTCCTCTCCTGGCATCTCTTCCAGCCTACCGGAAATCTCTCTCATAGCTTCCGCCCATCTTGAAGTTGAATCTGCCATCAGCGCCACCGAATAACCCATATCCCTGAAATATTCGGCAATTGTTATGCCCGTATAAACGGATGTTTCCCTGGCTGCAACAGGCATATTTGAGGTATTGGCAATAAGCACAGTTCTTTTCATCAAAGGGACTCCGGACTTGGGATCGATCAACTGGGGGAATTCCATAAGAACATCCGTCATCTCGTTTCCTCTTTCCCCGCATCCCACGTAAACAATGATCTCGGCATCGACCCATTTTGCCAGCTGATGCTGAATAACGGTCTTGCCCGAGCCAAAAGGGCCTGGAACACACGCAGTACCTCCCTTTGCAATGGGGAAGAACATATCTATTACCCTCTGACCGGTAAATAAGGGCATATCCGGACTCATCTTGATCAGATACGGCCTGGGCTTTCTTACCGGCCACTTCTGTATCATAGTCACCTTCCTGTCGCCGTCCCTGCTTTTGATTACTGCTACGGTATCGGTGACCTTAAACTCGCCTTTTTCAATTGATTTTACCTCTCCGCTTATCCCGTTAGGGACCATGATATAATGTTTTATTATCTCCGTCTCATTGACAAAGCCCAGAAAATCTCCGCTTGTCACCTTATCACCCTTTTTTACCATTGGCTTAAATTTCCACTTCCTGTCTCTGTTTAACGCTGACTGGAAAACACCCCTGGTAATAAAGTTTCCGGTCTTTTTGTATATCTCATCGAGGGGCCTCTGGATCCCATCATAAATAGACTCTATGACACCGGGTCCCAGTTCAACAGTCAGCGGCTCACCTGAAGGATATACCGGCTCTCCGACACCGATGCCTCCCGTTTCTTCATAGACCTGGATAGAAGCAAGATCTCGCTTAAGCTCTATTATCTCGCCCATCAACTTCTTATCGGAAACATAAACAACATCGAACATCTTTGAACCTGCCATATTTTCAGCAACTACAAGTGGACCTGCTACCTTTACTATCTTACCTTTACCTTTCACTTATGCTCTCCTTCTTTTCTGACATTATATCCACACCGACTGCTTTTATTATTGCTCTTCTTAATCTTCTGACTGCATAATCATTTCTTTTCCCCAGCCCCGGGATCACTACTACTGACGGCGTCATCTTATCTGCATATCCTCTAATCAGACTGTCCAATTTTAATGCAATAGTCTCAGTCATAAAGATGATCCCGTAACCCTCTTTTACCAGTTCCCTTAGCTTTTTTTCTATTTCAGCTGTATCGCTGGCACCGGCAGCAACCGGAAAAACCTCAATACCTGCCGCCTTAAATATTAACATAATGTCACTTTCACCAAATGCAGCAATTTTTGTATCCACTTAGACTCCTACCTTACTTCTTGTCCTGCTTTCATCAATACCATATAAAACACCGATAAATATGACATTCAAATAACTTAGTTCCATTTTCTTTGTCAAAAAGAATTGAAATATCTTTTCCAGATTTGAAACCGAGTAATTTACTGGTTCAAAAAAATCGATATAAAATAAATCTTCATTTTTTTCAAAAGAGGAAAAGGTGCCCTCCTGCTGCAGGGCATGAGCTCCTCTGGCCGCTATATCTGTATAATCCGTACGTCCCATCTCCTTTATAAAGACTTCCAGTCCCTCATCCTCAAAACCAGCCATTGATTCCTTAGATAAAAATCCGTTTCCATACAGGAAACTGTCAAATTTTAAATCCTCTTTGAGGTACTTGCTCCTGCAGATATTTTTGATATTCATTATATCTATAACATGTCTTAAATACTCTGCAATCATCCTGCTCCTCAGGCCTTTTACCGATTCTGAAACCTGCTCTAAATAAAATTTCTCAAGCTCCAACTCCATAAGCCTGTGATCTTTCTGGTTTTTGGCAAGTTCTATCACGTAATTAAGTATTCTGAACACAGACTGGCCGACCACTTCATAATTTTCAGTTGCAGCCGCATCTTTCATTTCTGAATAAGAATAAAACAGGGGAATGAAAAGTTCTTCCAGATCCATATCCGTAATAACAGATTTAACAATCACTTTCAGGTTATGTATATTCAGTTCTAAAAAAAGCAAATCCTTTACCGGCTGGTGCTCCGGCCTCAGTCTTTCACTCAGATAATTCACCATTATTTTATATTCCTCTAATACAGCATTCTCAAAGCTTCCGGAACTCTCAATATCACTTATATATTTGGAATAAACCGTATCTCTTAAAACTCCGGAAAAGTCTTCCCGGTTTTTGGATTTCAGCATTCTTTCTAATTTATCTTTTCCCAGAAGCTCTATCTGCCTGGACTGCAGCTCTGCACAGGTAAAAAGATAATAGCTGTCGTCTCCAATATCATAATCAAGATACATTTACTCTTACTTCTCCTTACCAAATAGATTAAAAGCCGTTTCCATTCTAATATCTTCGATGTTGGGATCGATCAGGCTGTCTGCTGTTATATTATACTGGGCTTTTCCTTTGATTATCTTGATCCCCTTTTTGAAATCCGGCTTCCCACCCGCTTTTTTTAATTTTGCCATTGACTCTATCATTTTGCCGTTAATACTTTTTTCCTGACTGCCTATTTGGTAACTGCCGTTTTTCACTTTCATTTCTTTAAGGATCTTTTTTAAAAACCTCTCATATTCTTTCTTATCCAGATCCGAGAGCCTCTTTTTAGCTTCAGCGATGACATCATCGATCAGATCTATCTTATAGTTAATCACTTTCTGATTTAATTCGGTTTTTGCCCTGGTCACTTCCACATCAAAAACTTCCTGATATTTTTCCTTCGCCTTAAGTTTCCCTTCCTGTTTGATCTCCTCTGCCTTCTCTTCAACTTCCTCTACTATTGCTGACGCCTTACCCCTGGCTTCAGCCAGTATCTTTTCTTTTTCCGCTGCTGCATCTTCCAGGATCTTTTTGGAAACATTGTCTAACTCTGCCATATTCTGCTCACCTGTTAAAATTCAATTGCGTTATTGAGGAAGAAAGTTATAAGTAACCCCAGCACAGCATAAGTCTCTACCATTGCCGCAAAAATAACGCCTTTCAGTCCCTCTCTGGGTCTCTTTGCTACCAGATTCACTCCCGCAGCACATACCTTCCCCTGATATATACCCGAAAGCAGGCCGGTAAATGCAACCGGTAGAGCAGCAAAGAACAACTGCAGGCCCTGGGTTAAATTTGTTACGTTTGCAATGTTTCCAATGATCAGAAACGCAGCAACAAACCCGTAAAATCCCTGCGTACCCGGAAGCACCACAAGCAGAAACAACCTTCCGAACTTTGTAGGATCCTCTGAAAGGACTCCTGCAGCGGCCCTTCCTGGATAACCTATCCCTACTATTGAACCGATTCCGGCCAGTATGATCGCCAGCCCTGCGCCAAATGTTGCCATTATTATACCAAGTGATAAATCTGACATTTTTCCTCCTATTTTCCTAATCGACTATTGTTATATATTTATGCTTATCCATTAAAGTTTTAATCGGTCTTCCCCCGCCCACATAGAATTTGGGGAAGAACTCCACGTATTGAAGCCTCAGTGTGTGAACAAAACCTCCAAGGATATTTATCCCTATATTGAACAGATGTCCGAATACCAGGACTAATATTAATAATACAATACCTGCGACCGGGATTGATAGAAACTGGAATGCTATTTTATTGACAGCCACTCCGATCCCCGCCGTGACCAATCCCAGAGCCATAAGTCTTATATATGAAAGAAAATCCCCTAAGAACGAAGTCAGCCCGTTGACTATTGTCAGGTTTAAAAATCCTATAAATATCCTAAACCCCCAGCTCTTTTCGTCTCTGGCACTGAAAAAAATAATCACCACGGCACCTAAAATCACCGGCCAGATAAGGAACTTTGATATGCCGCTTGAAAAAATAGGCTGTGAGACAAGCTGCAGATCTACTGCCATCTGAGTTGAAAGCAGCATTATGATAAGGGGAAGGATTATTACTATCCAGGAAAGCCCGTCAAAAAATGCCCCTCCCCAGTCCTTTCTTTTCAGGCAGTCATATATTTTTATACAAAGCCCGAAAATAACATGTACCACTCCCAAAATAAGAGCCAGTCTAAAAAAGTTCATAGACCCCTGATCAGTACCGATAGGGTCTCCAAGGATAGCAAGTCTTTCAAAAAACGAGCCAAAACCCAAATACTTTGGCAGGTCACCGAACCAGCCGTTAAAAAGAATCCCGGCAAATATGGTAAAAATAGCTCCAAAAAAGATAAGCATAAGGAATTTCTTCATGCTTCTCATCCTGAAAGCAAAGATCAGGGTAAGCGCGGCCAGTATGACTCCGTAACCTGCATCAGTCAGGCACAGGCCGAAAAACATAGCAAAGAACAGTGAGACAAAAGGAGTAGGGTCGATCTCAAAATATCTGGGGACCCCGTAAAGGTCAACTATTATTTCAAACGGCTTAAAAAGAGGCTTGTTTTCTAAAACAATCGGTATACTTTCACCCTTTGCCGGCTTTACCTCTATAACTCTTGTTGATTTAAAATTCTTTATTACATCAATTACCTTTTTCTTATCCGACTTTTTTACCCATGCAGTATGAAAAGAAACATATTCAGTTGAAAATCCGGATTTTATTGCGTTCTGTATATCCAGATTATTCTCAATGTAATCAAGATAAATGGTAAGCGGCCTCTCATATTCACCCGTCATATTCCTTATTTCAGTAATCAGCTGACCCTTTCTCTTTCTGTCCCGGCCGATAATTTTATGGACCCTGTTTAGGTTTTCTTCTATTGTACCTTTGCAACCGAACAGTTCCGGCTCTTCAAATGAAATGCTCGTTAAATACTCTTCTGCATCCTCTTTATAATTGTTATGATAGGCCAGAACTACATAATCAATATCACCTTTTTTATATAATTTCTCATAGGATATTTTCTTTTCATTCAGTTCTTTTGCAATCTGGGCAAAGTCGCACTTCTCGCATTTGATCTCTCCCAGTCTTACAGTATAGGTATCACCTGCTGATATATCTTCAATATTACCTCTATAAAAGGCCCATTCATTAAGCAAGCGGACCTTCGGTTCCAAATCGGCAGCTCTTGAATCCAGGCTCTCTATTTCTTCTTCAATATCTATAATACCATCCACTATTTCCTCAAAATCAACATTTTCTATAATCCGCTTATATTCACTTTTTTTTACCACCAGTTTTCCTGCTTTTGACGCAATCTTCTTTAATTTTTCACTTTTATAATCATCAAGAATATTCAAAGCTCTTTTGACCTTGGTATCATACAGCGGAACTGTATCCGAAACCGGCACCTCCAGTTCAATCTTTTCAGTATACGGCTGCACTTCTATGGTGATGCGGATTTCCTGTAATTTTTTAAGAACGGCTTCTGTATCAGATTTATGCGAAATAATAAAAAGTTTACTTAATTTAGCAACTGACATTAACTAATAATCCTCTGAACTATTTTTTTTATTGCTTTTTCCCGTTTGGTCTCAGAAATACTCTTTATTTGTGCCAACCTGTTTTTATATTCTTTCTCCAGTTTTGCAGCTTCTCCTGCCGCATCACTTTTTGCCTCGTCTTCGGCTTCTGCCGACATAGTTTTAACTTCCTTTTCAGCTTCCTTTAAAATTTCCGTTGCCCTGCGGTATGATTCTTCTATGATTTCTTTGGATTTCTTTTTTGAAGAGGCAATGACTTTTTCTGCCTTCTTTTCAGCTTTTTTTATTTGACCAATTATATTATTAATCATTTTTAAAAAATAAAAAACTTGTAGTATTATAACAGCAGGAACAAGAGTGTCAACAAAATCAGCTATTCAGCTATACCGGTTAAAATCACTTTAAAATATTTTCTTTACTAGCAAATTCAAGTAATAATCAAAGATCAGATCCATAAGCGAATAGCTGTATTCCTGTTTTATTACAACCGGTTCGCCCTTGATCCCTCCCAGCTCTGCTGCTGCCTCTATTGCATCCTTGTAGTTGCCGATCTGGTCAATAAGGCCCAGATCCAGGGCTTCTGTCCCTAAATAGACCCATCCCGTGGCCAGCTCCCTTACCTCACTTATTTCCATACCCCTGGAATCGGCTACATCGGAAATAAACTGCTCGTAGATCTCTTTAAGCTGCGCTTCAAGCATCCTTGTTTCTTCTTCGGTAATAGGCCTGTCAACGCTTCCAACATCCTTAAACTCACCCTGCTTTATTGTTACATATTCTATCCCCAGCTGTTCAAACAAACCTTCAAAATTAGGGATCTGCATTATTACTCCGATACTTCCTACTGAAGAGGAGCGGTTGGCTATTATACTGTCGGCAGCTGCCGATATATAATAGGCTCCGGAAGCACAGGTCTCACTGACCGATACGACCACCGGCTTTTCCACTTTTTTAAGCTCTTCATATATCTCCTGGGAAGCAGCGGCACTGCCTCCTGGGCTGTTGACTCTGATCAAAATCGCCTTTACATCAGGATTGCTTTCGGCTTCATCCAGCTGGCTTATTATTTCTTCAGGGGTAACTGTCTCCTCCATCAACAGGCCTGAATATTTCTCTGCAGAGATCACTCCTTCCAGGCGGATCTCATAAATAGAATCTCCTAAGCTGTAAGAGGTCCTGCCAAAGGTGCTGCTAAAAAGTCCTGCCAAATAGCAGCCTCCGGAAAACAAAAGCAGTACAAAAATGCATAAGAATGTGATCCCTACTATCTTTCCCGCACTCCATCTGGCCAAAATAATACCTCCGATAAATCACTTATACTTTATGCATTATTTTATCAGCAATGGGGTAATTATAGAATATCTTTTAAACATCCAGACCGTAGACCCGCCAGGTAAAAGCGACCTTACCCAGCCTGGAAATGGGATTTACAATATCCAGATTTATATCTGCAAGCTGTGAGCCCGAAGCATGCTTAAATCCGAGGTCTACCGCATCCGTGCTTATCTTTGAATATATCTTGGCTTCTATTGCGTTTCTTCTGTATTCCTTTTTAATGCCCAGGATCAGGGACCGGAACCTTGTGTATCCTTTTATCTTGAGTTTCCTGCGTACCAGATTAAAGATCTTTATATCTCTTGTCAGGTCCCTCCTGCTCAGGAACCGTCTTGAAGGCTGGTGCTGCTGCCCCTGGTCGAAATCATAGATTATCTCATTTATATCAGGAAAATTTACCGATACTCCAATGGGCTCCCCATGTTTTTCTACTATAAATATCAGCTCTTCCATAGACATTGCCTTTATGCCCATTGCCAGATAATTGAATTCCGCATCGGTCAATCTCACCTGCTGGGGGTGCTTATCGGTATCCCAGATGTCATTATATAGCTCTCTTATTCTCATGATCTCACTTCTGTAATCTTTAAAATCAGCACACCTTATATTTACCCCGTCAAAATTGCTTCCTTTTTTATTGGAGATCTTAAGCATGACCCTTTCGATCCTGTCCATATAATTCTTGCTGACAACACTGTCGGTGATTATGCTGTACCAGTCGTTTTCCTTTCTAAAACCGTACCCCTCAAAGAAGTCTTTATAATATGGGGCATTATAGGGCTCCATAAAATAAGGCTTGTTTTCAAACCCGTCTATAAGAAGGCCTACCTCTCCTCCAGCATTGAACTTGGCAGGGCCAAGTATCTTTCTGCACCCGTAACCTTTTAGATAATCAACTGCACTGTCAATCAGCATCCCTGCCGCATCCCTGTTTCCAATAGACTCAAACAGGCCGATCCATCCAAAATTCTCATTGTGTTTTTCGTTATAGTTATAGTCTATAAATGACATCACTCTTCCCACAGGCCTGCCGTTGTCATAAGCAATGAAGAATTTGATCTGGGCATGGTCGAAAAAGGGATTTCTGCCGATTATTCCGGGCAGCCTAAAAGATGTGGGATTTAAAGATTCAATTTCCTGGATAAACAGGGGGTATACTTTCTTTGACTCCCTGCTTTTGTACCAGTCTATATAATAGGGGACGATCACAAACTCTTTTAACTTATTTAAGTTTAAACTGTTAAAGGAACCCGGCCTGTATTCGCCAAGCTCCCTGATATGAAATCCGGGCATATTTATACTGTAGAAATCTCCTTATTGTAAATAGAGGTAATTATAATCTATATTGCGGGGCTTCTCAACAAGTAAAGGAGATAATTTTGAAATAAGAGAATTTTTGAATAATTGTCATTTGAAATGGTAGCCCCAAGTATTAAAATTTCGAACCAAATTTTGAAGAAGTTGAATGAAATAGAAGATATATTTTTTAACTAAATGACCCATTTGCTCAGGCGAGTCTTATATTACAAATAATGTCGATCTATGATTTCCGATACCAGATAGACTAAATCCTTTTGTGGTATATTGATCAAATAAAATTAGCCCAGTCCTTGACAAAAGTTACCAGACATATCATAATAATTAAGTATTTGTCTGGTAACCTAATCACTAAGATGTTACCAGACAATAATTTAGGTTTACTAGTTTATCTGGTAACTCAGGAGTAAAATATGGAAATTCTAAATGGAATATTAAAAGAAGAATTAAGCAGGTTAGAGAACCTTAAAAAAAGTTATGAGAGTAAATTAAGTAAATTTCCAAAAGGAAGTCTGATAAAAAAGGAGATAAAGGGGCATATATACTATTATCTTAATTATAGAGAGAGGAAAAAAAGTATTTTTAAATATTTAGGTAAATTAGATAAAGAAGAAATTTCTCAGATTAAGCTTAAAATAGAGGAAAGAAGAAGGCTTAGAAAACTATACATTCAGGTTAAAAACAATATTATAAAATTGGAAAAGATGTCTCATGAAAAGAAAAAGTAACTTATTTTTCAAAACTCTCAATTTGCTTTATGGTGAAGGTGTTCTGGAAGATATTATTCTTATTGGAAGTTGGTGCCATTATTTTTACAGATTTTATTTTTCAAATGCTCCAGAAATACCCCTATTAAGAACATTGGATATTGACTTTCTTATTCCAAATCCACCGAAAATAAGAAAAGATGTGAATGTACCTGAAATCCTAAATAGTTTAGATTTTATTCCTTCTAATAACTATTTAACTGGGCATACAAAATATGTTCATCCAGAACTTGAATTAGAGTTTTTAATTGCAGATCTTGGAAGAGGTAAAGGAAATAAGCCATATCAAATACCCAAATTACACATCAATGCTCAAGGGCTGGGGTTCCTTAATCTTCTTCAATGGCATACGATAAAAGTAAAATATGAAGATATGATAGTTGTTCTTCCAGAACCGGCAGCTTATGTGTTTCATAAATTTATAATTCAAGAAAGAAGACTAAACAAAGAAAAGCAAAAAAGAGATTTGTCATCTGCAAAAGAAATCGGAGAATTCTTATTACAAAGTAAAACGCAACAAAAAAAGATTACTGATATATTTGATTAATTACCCAAGAAATGGCAGAAAATAATTTTAAGGAATTCAAAAGATAATTCCAGACTACTTTTTGATTTTCTAACTAGAAAGAGGTCTTAGAAAGAATCAGGAGCCAGAATAGTCAAGGTTAAAGATATATGTTCTTTTTATACTTCAAAACTTCTTATATGGTAGCCCCAAGTATTACAATTTCGAACCATATTATAAAAGAATTAATAAAGTTTAATATGTATAAACAATTATTATTTTAATATTATTGATAATTACTAATTACAAGTATAAAATATATATAGCAATAGTGAAATAATGGGAATATCAGATGAAAATAAACAGAAGATTTAAAAAAGGTCTAATAGGTGGCTTAGCAGGTTTCTTGGGACCAACAATTGGATTTTTAATTTATTATCTGTTATTTGGGTACTATATTAATTCCTGGGTAGATATAATCATATTCTCAATCACTGGTTTAATAACTTCGTTAGTAATAGTAATTGTATTAGAGAAATCAAATATAGCTCAAAAGTTGTAACTTTTCTTCTGTCAGCCCCAAGTTACAAGATTTCGAACCGGATTTTAAAGGAATTGAAAGAATTTATTAAATTAAATTATTAGCTTTGGTATCTCATTATTCTTGAGCACCTGCTTTCTTAAGTAAATCTACAATCAAGGTGTGGTTCATCTCTGTAGCATACATCAAAGCTGTATAGCCGTTATTTGCTTTTACATTAACATCTGCACCATTATCTATCAGAATCTCTACACTTTTGGTGTATCCTTCCATTGTCGCAAACATCAAGACTGGCCAGCTATCATCACTCATTTCTGCTTTTGCATTAACATCTGCACCATTATCTATCAGAATCTCTACAATCTCGGCGTGTTCCGTCCTTCCCTCTATTGCACATATTAAAGCTGTATAACCATTAATACTTTTTGCATTAACATCCGCACCATTATCTATTAACATCTCAACAGTTTCAATATTACCACTGCCTGCCGCACGCATCAAAACTGTCCAGCCTCCATTGTCTTTTGCATTAACATCCGCACCATTATCTATTAACATCTCAACAGTTTCAGTATTGCCACTGCCTGTCGCTCCCATCAAAGCTGTACAGCCACCATTTCCCTTTGCATTGACATTCACACCCTTATCTATTAACATCTTTACAGTCTCTGTATAGCCACCACGTGCTGCATACATCAAAGCTTTATTACCGTAATTTGAAATAACATCAGCATCCTTATCTATAAGCATCTCTACAATCTCGATGTTGCCATTAGCTGCCGCATATATCAAAGCTGTAAAGTCTGCATTTATATAAACATCTTCTATCTGCATCTCTGCAATCTCGGTGTAGCCACAACATACTTTATACTCCAAAGCTGTACCACTAATAAGATTTGTTTTTGCATTAACATCCGCACCATTATCTATTAGTATCTCTACAATCTCAGTATAGCCAAGGCCTGATGCAATCGCCAAAGCTGTCCAGTTTTCTTTTGAATTAACATCCGCACCATTATCTATCAGCATCTCTACAATCTCAGTATAGCCACCTCCTACTGCATACTTCAAAGCTGTGCTGCAGTCACGGCTTATTGCATTAACATCCGCACCATTATCTATCAGCATCTCTACAATTTCGGTATAACCAAAGCCTGATGCAATCATTAGAGCTGTAGTATCATTAAATTTTGCATTAACATTTGCACCATTTTTTATCAGCATATCTACGATCTCAGTATAGCCACCACCTGATGCAAGCATTAAAGCTGTACTGCCATAATCATTTTTTACATTAACATCCGCACCACTGTTTATCAGCATCTCTACAATCTCGATGTGGCCTTCAAATGCCGCATACAGTAAAGCTGTCCAGCCTCCACTTTTTTTTATATCAACGTTTGCGCCCTTATCTATCAGCATCTCCATAGTCTCGGTATAGTCACCAGCTGCTGCACACATCAAAGCTGTAATGCCATAACTATTTTCTGCATTGACATCTGTACCCTTATCTATCAGCATCTCTACAATTTCAGTGTTGCCTTCAAATGCAGCACGCATAAAAGCTCTCAAGTCTTCATTCCCTTTTCTAATATCTATACTATTATCTATCAGCGCCTCTATAGTATTTATGTAGTAACCACCACGTGCCGCACGCTCTAACGCTAGCCAGTCTTCATTCGCTTTTACGTTAACATCCGCACCATTATCTATTAGAATCTCTACAATATCAGTATAGCCACCAGCTACTGCATACTTCAAAGCTGTACCGCTATAATAATTTTGTGCATTAACATCCGCACTATTGTTTATTAACATTTCTACGATCTTGGTGTAGCCAAAGGCTGATGCAATCATTAAAGGTGTAAAGCCACTCCAATCTTTTTCATTAACAGCTGCACTTTGTTCTATTAGTCTTTTTACATCTTCAAGATTCCCTAGTCTGCATGCTTCAATTAATTGAATTACAGGGTATGCCTGCTCTGATTCAACCAAAGCTTCGTCAGTAGATACAGCTTTGTCATAATCTTCTTCTATGACCTCTTCTATCAAAGCTTCATCAGTTGATACAGTTTTGCCACAAGCAGGAGTAAAGCTTAGGATAAGAACTAAAACTGTAATTATATATATTAACTTTTTCATAGATACTCCTATTTAGTTAAATATATTATATATTATTATATATATTCGTTCTATTTTCTCTTTTTTTAAGGTAATTGCCGGATAGAGAGGATTTGGCATATAGCTACTGTTTATATATCAGTTAAGATATATATTAAGTAGTATATAAAGCTGGCAGCCCATATAAATCTTAGTTGGAACCGGATTAGAAGTGATGTACTACTGTTAAATAAGTTGAAATTTGTGTGAATAGTTCTTGTAATGTCCCTAAACTTTATTAAACAATTTAGGTCTATATTTTTTTGTGTAACCCTCTAAATTAGTATAAAATTAAAAAGTTCAAAAGAGAATGCAAAAAGTGATTATTCATTTTATAAAATAATTGAATGGATGATAATTATGAAATTTACGCTTTCGATAGGAGACCAGGCTCCGGATTTTACTCTTGCAGCAACGGATGGGAAAATATATTCGTTAAAAGATTTCAATGATGTAAAAGTGCTTGTTATTTTCTTTACCTGCAATCATTGCCCTTATGTGATTGGTTCTGATGAAGTAACACGTAAAACAGCTTTGCATTTTGAAAGACATGGTATCAAATTTGTTGCTATAAATTCAAACAGTAAAAACACATATATCGAAGACTCATTTGAAAATATGGTCAAGAGAATGGAAAAAGAAAAATTCCCCTGGGTTTATCTTTATGATTCCGACCAAAAAATTGCTCTTGCTTATGGTGCACTCAGAACTCCTCATTTTTATATTTTTGATAACGATAGGAAGCTTATATACACTGGACGAGGTGTTGATAATCCGAAAGATACTAATAGAATGAAAGTGAATGATTTATGGAATGCATTAGATGAATATGTTTCAAGGAAAAAGATATCAACATCAATCACTAATCCTATAGGGTGTAATGTAAAATGGGAAGGAAAAGACCCTCATTGGATGCCAGAAGAAGCTTGTGATCTTGTTTTGTAAAATATAAATTTAGATAAAGAAAAAAACCGTAAGGGTTGATAAAACCAAGCTCTATAATAAGACCCCTTTAATCAGGGGTCTTATTACTTTGTGTAAATAGTATGGGTAGCCCCAAGTATTAAAATTTCGAACCGCTTTATAAAAGAAATTATTAAGATTAATGAACTTTTTAATTGATTTGGTAGGCCTAATTAGTCTAAATTCGAACTAGGAATTAAAGGTATTTAAATTGAATCAAGTAAATATTGTTTTAGTAATTTCCTTCTTAATAGTACTGAAATTTATTTTATTAAGTTTGTTCCTGGCTCCTTTAGTAAGTTTCTCAAGAGATAAATAATAATTATTTTTATAAATTAAACCATTTAAAATTACCTTTGGGTGAGCTACGGTAGCATCAATTAGAAATTTTTCAATAAACCTTTTTTCATTATATTGGCATATTGCAGAACATTTACTTTGTGCAAAATAAGTATTTAGAAGGTTTTCATATTCAAACAATTTTTCGTCCACATCAGGGCCTGATAATGCCCAGGTCATCTCACCTGTAATCCTGACTCCAGAATAACCATCTTTTAAGCTTTTAATTTCAGTAGCCTTTATGAGGTCAATCATTTTTTTAGATTCAAAAGAACCATCTTTTAGATATGTTTCCTTTTTTGTATAAAAAACAAATTGTTTTGATTTTATGTAACTGGATATATCAAAATCAAAATCGTTAAAAGCCTTTATTAAATCATTTTCAGTATTTTCATCCAGTATATAAAAACATTTTTCATTTTCTCTAAGACCGGCAATTATATATGGAACTACACAAGAAAACTGGCTAATCTGACTATTGTAAAAAGCACAAAGATGCTGTCCCTGTTCAATTTTTCCAGCATTTAAAATCAATGAGATAATTTCTTTTAAGTCAGTTATATCTGTTATTATATGTATTAGATTTGTTATCCCGTTCTCTTTATCAACTATGGGATCTATTATACAATTTATCCATATCCTACCATTCTTTAAAATTCTAGTCTCTCTCCTCCTTGAAGATAATGAAGATATTTGAGGGTATGACTCTTCAAGATAAGAAAACTTTTCAAATAACGATTCATAGTTTTCATCAATTATTGCTTTGATCGGCCTGCCTACCAGTTTTCCCATAGCCTTATTACAGAGAAGTATGTTTCCTTCTTTGGAAGTTATTGAGATAGCATCATTTATTGAATTGAAGATTTTCCACCAGATATCATTGCTTAACTTTGGATTGTTATTTCCGATTGTCATTATTATCTCCCTCGCAAAATTAATTGCATTAATCAATATTATATTCCTATTTCGTTTAAAAGAAAAAATATTAATATTTACACTCTCCTTACTTGGGGCAGTGGACAAAGTTAGAACTTTTATTATTAGTTCTAATGAGGATATTTATATACGCTTGCAGAATAAAAATATTTAACATTGTGGTTTTTTTATCTATTGATATTAGTTGGAGCTAAATTCGAAAAGATATATAGTATTAACTTTATCTAAATATATCTTGCTGGGGTAATCAAGATTCGAACATAATTAGTATATTGATATTTTACTAAAGTAATGTATTTAATAATGTATTAAAGTGGTAGACCGAAGGTTCCCATAGCAAGAACTTTTAGAATAGAAATAAAGATAGGGTTATAAGAGAGGTTCTTGTATTTAACTTATATGGCAGCCCCAAGTATTAAAATTTCGAACCAATTTATTAAGGAATTGAGAAAATTAAAGGATTTTTATCAAATTCTCTGAAGTAGATTTATAATAAAAAAGTTATTAAAATCTAATTATATAAGTAATATCAAGTAACTTTCTTTCTTATAGTTTTTTTTATTAAAAATGTCATAATATACCTAATTTAACTAATAAGTAATAAAATAAAAAGGAGATTAAATGGCAAAACCTACTAAGCATGCAACTTTAATTTGTTCGATTATGACAGTATTGGCATTAATTGGAATAGTCCTTGGAATAGTATTTGTAAAACCAATAATAATTGCGGCCTGTTTACTACCTACAGTAATATATGAAGCCTATAGAACAGAAGGAGAATCCACACGATGGGCTTCATGGGTTTTGCTTATTGTCATAGTACTGGAAATAGTACTTATTGCATTTAGTGTTAGCTTTGATCTGGGTAAATTCTTTAGTGAATCAACAAAAGAAATTGCAGGTTATACTGTTCCACTTGGCGATATAAAAATATTTGGTCCTGCTATTATGGCAATATTGTCAATAATATTATTTATCAGAACACGTGGCAAATATACAAAATGGTTAGCTGCAATTATTTTCATTACATGTTTTGCTATTGTATTCTCTCTGAATCCGGATGTTTTCAAACAATTATTTAAAATAGGTGTTGAAGAAGGATTAAAAAACCTGTAGTAAATTAGATTTGTTAAAAATTTTAATAAAACATATCATATAATAATTATTAAATTGGTAGCCCCAAGTATTAAAATTTCGAACCGGATTTTAAAGGAATTGAGAAAACTCAAAATACAAATATATTGAGTTATAATGATAACAAATAAATATTGTGGTAAAATATTTTTATTATATTTTTAATTATTTAAAAATTGAAACACTTTATATTAGAAGCATTATTTAAAAATGGTGTTACTTTTTGGACTGCTTTAATGTCTATTGCTATTGTTATAACTGCAATTATTGGTATTAGACAATTAAAAAAAGATTTAAGGTTTAGGAAAGATTCATATTTACTTGATAGACAAAATGTAAGCTATAGATTATTGAAAGAGCTTAATAATACTGAGTTTGAGTTACATTTTATACTATCTTATTTAACTGAAGAAACTGCTGGTTCTAAGATATATAAAAAATATCCTTATGAATTTCGAATTAATAGAATTAATTCATCAGCTTATGAGGGTTTGTTTGAAAAAGGTACTTCATATAAGAATAAAGATTTGCTATGGAAAATTATAGGAATTTATAACCATTTAGAATTTTTTAAAGAGTCGATAAAGCACTTCCTTGATTTCCAAAAGGAAATTGGTGAAGAAATCAAGAAAAGAGCAATTAAGAATAATATAGAGAGAATCAATGAAATATTAGAAAGAATTAGAAAGGTTTACCAAGAATTTATAGGAGAGATTGGTTTTGACTTTGTTAACAGTGATTACTACCTTGATCCTAAAACTCTTAAACTTCTAGATAATTGAAATCCTTCAAACATTTTATATTTTCGTATAATAGCAGCCCCAAGTATTAAAATTTCGAACCGGATTTTAATGGAATTAATTGATTTAAAATCTAAAGTGCCTAATATCTTTTAAAGGCAACTTATTTCATATAAAATAAAAATATAGCAGATACCCCAGTTTATAATAGTATTAAATCGTATATATATTAAAGAATTACTCAAAGATTTAAAAGGAGTAAATATGTTAATAAAAGAGAAGCTTTTAATTACATTAATTACAGTTATCCTGGTAAGTTCTCTAACTCTTTTTAGCTGTTTAGGCAAGGAAGTCATCCAAGATGAACAAAAAGAAGATGATCCATGTATAGAAGTAGAAGAAAGAAATCCACGTAATGTTATAGAAGCAGAACAGGTATATTATGATGAAGATATACTTTTTGAGGACTCCGATCTTATATTTAAAGGAAAAGTAATTGATGAAAAAGAAATTGGCATTGAAGAATACATTAATGGAGAACTTGTCCGTACATATTATGAGGATGTTTCTACATTTGAGATAAAAGAAATATATTACTCGGAAGACCCTTCATTAGAGGCTGGTGATGTGGTAAAAGTTGGTAATGCAAGCTGTTCTTATTGGTGGGTTGAAGGCACTTTAAAGATGGAAAAAGACAAGGAGTATATTGTACTGGCAATAAATAAATCTGATATGCCTAACGTTGAATTTACAAAATGTTATGATTATTATACCACTCATTATTGGGTATCAATAATCAGAGTAGAAAATGGCGACTACTTTGTTGATGAAGAGCTTACGTCTTTGATAACCGGCGAAAAGATGGTAATAATAAGAAAAGATGGTAGTTTTGAGACTGCAGTCTATGTGAAGGGTGAAGAATTTGAAAGTGATCTTGAAGACCTTATTTTAAAGAAGAAAGAGGAAAGTTAAGTAGCCCCAAGTATTGAAATTTCGAACCAAATTATAAAGGAATTAATTAATCTTAAAGATTATTAGTATTTCAATTAGTGTATTCTATTTTCTAAATCTAAGCATTATAATTTAGTTATGTGTAAAGAAAATAGTATACCATTATTTTTTTGTAAAAATTGTAGTTTGAAATTAAGTAAAGAAGTTAAAAAATGCCCAAGGTGTGGGTGCAGTAATAAATTAGTAAAAATGACTTTTTACGGAGAACTAAAACCTAGAGGCACCTTTATGGGACGAAAATTTATTTCAGGTAAAAAAGATTGGGTAAAAGAAGTAATAAGTGGATGGTTTCCAAGTATTAATAAAATTAAACATCCTGAAGGTGTTGAAAAAAAAAGAGTAATTGATAGAGAACATTATAAAAAGAAAAATAGCTATCAAGAAAGGATTAAAGATATTAAAACAGATATAATCACCAAAAATGTTAAAGAAACTTTGGAAAATCATAATTAGTGTTTTTAACCCCAAGTTACGAAATTTCTAACCGTATATTAAAATATCTAGTTGAAATTAAAGAATTAAAAAACCAATAATAATCCTTTGAAATTGTGAAAAAGAAATTGAATAGTTACAATATACTTAGTAAATAATTTATAAAAGATATTTGGAGATCCAAATGATTACTAAAACCAATTTAATAGGCGGGTTAATATTTATAGGAATTACATTTAGTACGTTGAATATTAATGATATAATTGAAAATATTAATAGTAACGACTTCAATTCATCAGCATTATCAATAATGATCGGCATTATCTTAGCTTTATTCTCTGTGCCAGTCGGATTCTTGATTAATCAAATATGGATGGCTTTTTATAATCTAATAGAGTTTACAGGTATTTTTTCATTTGAGAAGAAAGATAAATTTTTTGAAGAATACTTAAAAAAGATTATTAAAAGTTCAAGATGGGGGAGGTCAACTTTACATGAGGTAAATTTGGCAATTTGCCATAGATATAATGATAGAAAGTTAAACCGTAACAACTTTAGAGATTGGTATAGAAATAAGTTGAATACCATACATTCTAATGGTGTTTGTATTACCAGTATATTTTTAGGGTTTTTATTTAGTTTTTTATTAAGTATTTTTAAAGAAAGATTTAATTTGTTTCAAAATTACATATTAGGATTTAAAAATTATTTATTAAGCAGGTATCCATTAATATTAATTTTAATTATTTTAATTATAACTTGTATTTTAAGAATAATATATATTAAAAGAGTTTTAAGAAATTATAATATTTATTGTTTAAAAAATAATAATAATACAATAGGTAGCTACTTCATTTAAATAAGAATTGTAATACTAAATACACTAGGTTTAAAAAAGATTAAGAAGTGATTGAAATAAAGAATTTAAAAAATCAATTATTTTTGGAATATATTCTTTCCAAAAATCAAAAGGGTTTATAACAAAAGTAATAATTAAAGTGAAAATAAGGATAAATAAAAAAATCCAAGCACCAAAATGTTGCATTAAGTAACTGTAAATATAATATATTAAATGTGTTTTACATTTATCAAGTTTATAAAGAACTTCACCTAATAATAAACCTTCATTATTTATCTTAATACCATCTAAATTTCTTTGTTGCTTATCATCAAGTTGATTATTATCATCGTAGTGTGGATTGGAAAATCCTCTTACAACAATATTTTCAAGTATATGTTGAATAGCTTTATGGTCTATATTTAATTTACTATCTTTAGAATCAAATAGTTTTTCGTTAAAATTTTTTTTATTATTGCCAATAATTTTTTTATATTCTTCTTTTAGTTCATCTGTATCTTTATTTAACCAATTTTTTTTGTTTTTATATTCATTATCTATACATAATTTAAAATCTTTTAATTTATAAGCTTCTTTTAGATTAGTGAAGTGGACTATTTTAATTGGATGTTTTAAATATTTATGACCCCAATAACTCCATTTTAATATCTGTTTTTCAACTGGCCATGTACTATAAACTTCAGATGGACTTTCTTTATCATTTACGTCATCATCTATTTCTTTTTTTTGTTTATCTAAATTTTTAATAATAGTATATAATTCTGCTTTTTTAAGAAATAAAATTCCAAAAGGTGCATCCATTTTTTATTACTTTGTTCTGATTAATATTTTTTTAAGAATTCATTGACATTTATCCCAATTGCCTTGGCGAATTTAAGACTATATTCATTAAAAATATTCTTCTCGTCCTCAACATATTTTTTTAACGCCATTAAACTGTGAAATCTAGTATCAGCCCATGATAATTTTAGATGATCATTCATTATTCGAACTTTTTCACTTAAGATACCAAAAGATGAGATTATATAAAATTCACTTTCTTCAAGAAGATCGCAATTTTCAAGTTTCTCAAACTTTTTATTTTCTAGTTGTGCTGGTCGCAATATTAACCTACCGGGATCTCCAAGAGTATTAAGTTGTTTTTCAATCCCAATAATTTTTATAAGATTTTTCCAAGTTTCATTGAAAGCTTTTAAAAATAATGTTTTTACAATTTTTTTTCTTTTTTCCTCATCAAGAAGGACCATTCTTTTAAATCTTCTATCTTCTAAAATTAAAGCACCTGCAAATCCAATAATAGCAGTTATGATTGGGATTATTATTATAATAATTTTTTCTATTAACTCTGCTTTTACCTCATCCATATATTTTCCTTAAGCCTAATAAAAAATTTTAAAATCCTTTTTAGAATAATATTTTCTTTACTAATTATAATTTCATTTTACCATATTAAATATTAGTAAACATTATTTATATTTTAACTCTGATTCAAAAGTTGTCTACTATATTTTATTCTTTATTTTTTGCACATATGGTCAAAAATAACCCCTATTTTGCCCATTTTACCCCTAAAAATGCATAGATGTTTCTATATTATCGAGTATATAGGAAAAAACATCCGATCCGGCCCCAGAACCGCTGGGGGTCCCCCTGTAAATCCCCCAGGGACCTGTGTCCGGTTGGATATCTAACTTATTCCTTAAGTAAAAGTTCAGGTTGTTGAAAAGTCTGGCTTTTGGTGGCCGACTTTCCAACAGCCTGATTATAATCCCTGAATATGTCATCTCTTAATTTCCCACGCTTTACATCTTCCTTATACAGTTCATACATAATTTCAAGTAATGAGTTTATTTGTATATCTTTTTCTCTATCTTTCATTTTGATATCTTATAGTCAACTTTTTTGTTTACTTAATGAAATCATATTTACAAAAATAAGTCAACATTAATGTTGACATTGATAATGGTTTCGTATAATATTAATTTTAATATTACAGGGGGGTTCAAATGAGTAAAGGTTATGATTTTTTAGGAGACCGTGTAAGGAAATTAAGGGAGATGAACGATTGTACACAGGAAGAACTAGGCAAGGTATTAAATCTTCCCAAACAATCAATATCAAGAATTGAAAAAGGCAATAGAAAAATATCTATAGAGGAACTGGATAATATAGCAGACTTTTTTGGTACCGCACCTATTGTAATTCTTAAAGACAACTTGATAGATAAAAAATATGAAGATAATAAACCAAAAAACAGGTGGGGTTTTAAGGTACCGGACGTTGTAGATTATTTTCTTGATGATCTTGAAGAGTACTTCAATCGTCTGCTTGATATGGATGAAAGATTTAGCTTTAAAAATATAAAAAAAGATATAAACGAAACAAAAAGAGCATTAGACAGGCTTTTAAAAGAATACGATAATAAGAAACAATGAATTCTGTAATTTACATTAGAGTATCTACAACCGATCAGGCTGAACTCGGCTATAGCTTAAAAACACAAGAGGAAACATGTCTAGATTACGCTAAGAGAAACGATTATAAAGTCTTAAGGTTATTTATCGAAAAAGGTGAAAGCGCAAAGACAACAAACCGAACTGAACTTAAAAAACTTCTTGAATATATAAACCTAAAATCAAGTGAAATAGATTTTCTTATTGTATTTAAACTGGATAGACTTACAAGAAATCTTCTTGACTATGCAAACCTAGTAAGCTTACTTTCAAAATACGGTATCGCCTTAAAATCTGCAACTGAATCAATAAGCGAAACTCCGGAAGGTACCTTAATGCAGAATATCATAGCTTCCTTTGCCCAATATGATAATGACCAAAGAAGCCAGAGGACTAGATCAGGAATGATACAGGCCGTAAAAGAAGGTCGCTATTTATGGAAAGCACCACTTGGATATAAACGTATAAATAAAGACGGCAAATCATATCTAATACCAAGTGAAGAAAGATTTATAATCGAAAAGATATTTAATGACTTTGCCAGAGGTAGAAAACAGCATGAGATAATTTCAGACTTAAAACAAATAGGCCTTGAAATTCCCAAGCAGACGTTAAATAAAATACTTTCAAACCCTGTATATATCGGAAAGATAAAATCTGCATTTACCGATATACCTGTAAATGGTCTTCAAGAACCTATAGTTGATGAAGTGGTATTCCAGAAGGTACAAGATATATTAGCTAAAAAATCACTATCTTACAGCTTTGAAAAAAGAACTGATGATTTCCCCCTAAGGCAGTTCTTAAAGTGTCCAGAATGCAACCACAAGCTTACTGGAAGCTGGTCTAAAGGCAGGTCTAAAAAATATCCATATTATCACTGCACTAAAAAAGGATGTAAGTTTAAACCTATTAGAAAAGAAAAAGCAGAGGAACTGTTTATCCAATATTTAAGACTTTTCGAACCGGCTGATAAAGTCTTAGATGATTTTTCAAAAGATACAAGAAATTTTGTAGATAATAAACAAAGACTAAACGAAAATATTATATCTTCTCTTAAAAAAGAACTAAAAGAGCTTGAGATTAAAAAGGAAAGAATAGAGGATTTAGCCATTGAAGGAACTTTCACTAAAGACAGATTCATTATAAAGATAGATGAAGTTGAAAAGGAGATAATAAAAAAGAAGACCAAACTTGAAAATACTAATAAAGAAAATATTGACATAGATGTAGTTTTAAATTACTTCAAACATTTCATAAAAAACATGGCAAGCCTCTGGCATGATTCAAATTTTGAACAGAAAAGACGCTTTCAGGAATATATTTTCCCGGAAGGCATTTTTATTGAAAATAATTTACTTCGAACCACCCAAATAAACCCTGTTTTAAAGGTAATAGAGGACTATAAAGATAGAGTTATCAACAGCTTGTCCGGAATGGTAGCCCCAAAGGGACTCGAACCATAAACTTTAATATTAATACACTATATTGCCTATACTTCTTTCCCGAAGAAATAATCTATCAGCCTGTATCCTTTCTCAAAATGAAGTCCGGTCTTCATGGCCCTAAACTCATCAAATTTTTTATTCTTACCATTTACTAGCCTGGTGCTGTCATAGATAAGAAACGGCACGGGCTCCGAACTGTGCGTCTTCTTCCTTATGGGAGTATAATGATCGGGGAGTATCATCATCTTATAATCAAGCTCTTCTTTCTCCATATCTTTCTTTATTGCTTTTATGACTTCCCTGTCTATTATCTCTATTGCCTTGACCTTGTTTTCTACATCTCCCTGATGGCTGCATTCATCGGCAGCTTCCAGGTGGATAAATACAAAATCCTTTCCTGCTATAAGCTGATTTACAGCAGTATCGGCTTTGCCGCTGAAATTAGTGTCGATAGTCCCGGTTGCACCCTCGACTGTGACCGGTTCAAGTCCGGCCAAAACACCTATCCCCTTTATCAGATCGACAGCCGATATTATTGAACCCCTTAACCTATATTTTCCATAGAAGCTGTCCAGATCGGGTCTTTTGCCTTCCCCCCATATCCATATTGAATTTGCAGGTCTTGCACCTTCTTTTTCTCTTTTTTTGTTTATAATATGACCTTCCAGCATACTGCTGCTTTTTATCATCATCCCTAAGAGCACATTCTCACCCGGACCTTTGGGCAGAAATTCGGCGATCTTCTTACCTGTTATATCGTGAGGCGGGGTCAGAATATTCCTATCGGAGCCGCCACTCCATACTATTATATGCCTGTAGCTTACTCCCGGGTAAAATCTAATATCTTTAGTCTGAAGCTTGTTTTTAACATCCCTGATAAGTATCCTGGATTTATCAGTAGGGATTTCTCCTGCACTGTAATCTATCATAGTCCTGTCTATATAATTATCTTCCTCGGATAAAGTGACCAGGTTACACCTGAATGCTACATCCTTTTCCAGCAGATTGATGCCCATGCTAGCAGCCTCAAGCGGAGCGCGGCCTGTATGGTATTTTTGGGGGTCATATCCTAAAACAGAAAGATTTGCAACATCGCTTCCGGGCGCCATTCCTTCGGGGACAGTCCTGGCTGTTCCCATTTCGCTGTCCCTGGCAATACTATCTAAAGTCGGTGTTTTAGCAAACTGCAGGGGGGTTTTTCTGCCCAGTTTGCTTATCCTGTAATCTGCCATACCATCTATGACTATTATTATATATTTCATGATATTCACCTTAAATTCTTTCTATATTCCAAGAATATCCCATATTACATCTTTCATCTGGCCGGGCCTGCATACTTTAATGTGAAGGATCTTCCTCTTTGCTATATCCTTTATTGCTTCAGGTATCTTCTGGCCTGAAATATCTGCCAGCGTCTCAAGAAGAGAAAACTCGTCTACTCCGGCATACTTTTTATCTATGGATCTTGATACACTGCCCGGAAACTTAAAAGGGCTTGCAGTAGAGACTATTACCGTCTTTGACCTGTCTCCGCTTTCCCTGACATACTTTCGGTATACATTATATCCCACCGCAGTATGGGGATCTACAAGGTAGTTTAGGTCTTTAAAGACATATTTTATAGTCTCAAAGGTTTCCTTCTCCGTGGCAAACTCTCCGTAGAAGTCAGGCATCCTGTTTTTCATATCACTGTCTATCTTAAACTCTCCTTTTTTATTAAGGTCGCTTATAAGGGCATTTACCTTTTCCGGGTCACTGCCTGAGATATCATAGAGCAGGCGCTCCAGGTTGCTTGAAACAAGAATATCCATAGAAGGCGAACTGGTGACAACAAGTTTTCTCTTCCTGTTGTATACCCCCGTTTTTATAAAGTGGTAAAGCACATTATTCTCATTGGAAGCGCATATCAGCTTATCTATCGGCAGTCCCATCTTTTTAGCATAGTAGGCCGCCAGAATATTTCCAAAATTGCCGGTGGGAACGACCACATTTATCTTTTCTTTTTCGCCGATTTTTTCTGATTTTAGTAGATAGAGGTAGGCGTAGACATAATATACTATCTGGGGTATCAGCCTTCCTATATTAATAGAGTTTGCCGAAGAAAATATATATCCCTTGCTGTTTAAGGCCTCATTGGCCTTACTGTCGTAAAAGATCTGCTTTACTCCCCTCTGGGCATCATCAAAATTGCCCTCAACAGCAACAGCATAGGCATTGTCTCCTGCCTGGGTGGTCATATGCCTTTTTTGTATTATACTTACTCCATCCCTGGGATAGAAGACAATTATTTTGGTACCTTCGACACCTGCAAATCCTTCCAGTGCTGCCTTGCCTGTATCGCCAGATGTAGCGACCAGAATGACTACTTCCTTGCTTAGTCCGTTTTTCTTTACTGCCGTCCTTAAAAGATGCGGCAGCATGGATAAGGCAAGATCCTTGAATGCCAGAGTCGGTCCGTGAAAAAGCTCCAGGAAAAAGACACCGTTCTTCTCTGTCAGCGGTGCGATCAGGGGACTGTCAAACTTTTCATCATAAGCTTTGCTGATGCAGTCTTTAAGCTCGCCGGAGGAAAAATCATTAAAAAACTTGCTTATTATGTACAGCGCAAGCTGGCGGTAATCCATATCAGAAAGGCTGCTCAGGGGACGCTCGATCTGCGGGATGGCCTCAGGAATATAAAGGCCCCCGTCCGGAGCAATACCCTTTATTATTGCTTTAGAGGATGTCAGCCGGCTTTCGTCTCCTCTGGTACTTTTATAGAATAGTTTTGACATCGCAGTTAATCTAAATCTTCCACCCTGATAACACTTAAGACCTTATTTACCACTTTAAGCTTTGATATCTGGCTTATTGATTTATATAAATTCCTGTTGACTACTTTATGGGTGATGAATATAATTCTGGCCTTCTTTTCCATGTCCGCCTGTTTCTGGACCATTGAATTGATGCTTACCATGTTTTTGCCGAACACCTCTGCTATAGAGGCCAGGACACCAGGCTTGTCTATTACCTCCATAAGTATATAGAATTTGCTTATTGTATCATCGATGGATATAAACTTTTTATTTTCAAAACAGGTACACCCGTAGATGACACCCTTCTTTTTACGGTCAAAATTCCTGGCAATCTTTATTATATCTCCTACAACCGAGCTCGCCGTGGGTCTGTCCCCGGCGCCCCTGCCGTAACTCATTATCTCATCTATATAATTGCCGTATATATAAACTGCATTGAATGTATCTTCGATTGACGCAAGTATGTGGTTTATTGGTATCAGGGCAGGATGGACTCTCGCGCTTATTTTCCCATCTTCTTCTATTCCTACCGCCAGAAGTTTTATCCTGTAGCCCATATCCAGCGCATTTGCTATATCATCAGATGAGATATCTGCTATTCCTTCTTTATATACATCGCTCTGTTTGACCCGCGAGTTAAAAGCTATGGAGCTTAATATGGCCAGTTTGCATGCTGCATCATAACCCTCGATATCTGCCGAGGGATTGACCTTTTCTGCATAGCCTAATTCCTGGGCTTTAGCCAGCGCATCCTCAAATGATAGACCAGCCTTTTCCATTTGGGTAAGGATATAATTGGTGGTTCCGTTTACTATCCCCACGATCTTACTTATATTGTTTGAAGCCAGAGAGGATTTCAGCGGTCCTATGATGGGTATACCGCCGCCCACACTTGCCTCAAAAAGTATATCTACATTATTTTTTTCTGCTTCCGCCAGTAAGTCCCCTCCCTTATTAGCAATAAGGTCCTTATTGGCAGTCACTACATACTTTCCGGAACTTAGTGCCCTGTAGATATAATCATAGGCAGGGTCTATTCCTCCGATAAGTTCAACTACTATATCGATGTCATCATCTTTTATGATATCGTCGGCATTACCGCTTACTTCTATACCTTTTATCCCTTTTAAGGAAGAGGTCTTTATTTTCTTTAGATCCTTTTCTGCAATCCTTTTGATATTAAGGTTCTTCTTTATCTTCTTGGCAAGATAATCTTTCTGTTCCTTTATAAGGGAAAAAACACCGCTTGCAATATAACCGAAGCCGATTATTCCTATATTTATATCTCGGGTATTTTTATTTTCCACTTTCATATAATTTTACATCTCCAATCACTAAGTCTTCATAAGTCTGCCTCTTTATCCAAATCCAGCTCTTTCCGTCTTCAACTGCGACAACTGCATTTTTTGGCTGACTGTTATAATTATTTGCCATAGAATATCCGTAAGCGCCGGTGGTCGATACCGCTATAAAATCCCCGCTTGATACAGGCGGCAATTTTATACGGTCTATTATCACATCCCCGCTCTCACAGTGCTTTCCCACTATGGAATAATATTTCATCTTACTTTGATCAGTGTTCTGGCTGTCATTCATCCTGTTTGCCAGATGGGCATTATATTTTGCCTGATACAGCATAGGTCTAATATTATCAGACATGCCTCCGTCTATTAAAATATAATTTTCTACTCCCTTTATTTCCTTGACTACTCCGACCTCATACAGTGTAACTCCTGCATTTCCAATAACGGACCTTCCCGGCTCCAGATACAGCCCATCCAGTTTTACTCCAAATTTCTTTTGGTATTTTCTGGCTGCATCATAGACTATCTTAGCCAGATCCACTATGCCTGGGGCCTTTTCTTCAGGTAAATAATTTACTCCCAGTCCTCCGCCTATATTTACCCTGGTTATTGACACTCTCAGCTTTTCTTTGACTTCTTTTAAAAACTTAAGCATTATTTCTATTAACTTGTCATAACAGGACAGATTAAATATCTGTGAACCTATATGGGCATGTATCCCCATAAGTTCAAGATAGGCGCTCCTGCCTGCTTTTTCTACCGCTTCAAAGGCTGCGCCATTGTCCAGGCCAAGTCCGAATTTTGAGCCTATCGACCCGGTCTGTATATATTTATGGGTATGGGCATCGACCCCGGGATTTATCCTCAACATCATTTTCTGCTTTATATTTTTCTTTCTGCATGACTCTTCCAGTGACTCAAGTTCCGCGGTATTGTCCACCATAAAGTAGCCCACCTTGCTATCAAGCCCGTATTCGATCTCACTGCGGGACTTGTTGGCACCATGAAAATATATCTCACCAGCAGGAAAACCGCTGTTTAGTACAATAAAAAGCTCTCCACCGGTCCATACGTCCAGACCCAGACCTAATCTATCCATAAGCTGGCACATAGCTGTGCATGTAAATGCCTTGGCAGCGTAAATTATCTCAGTTTCCAGATCAGGTAAATTAAAACTTTCCCTGTAGCTCCGGCACTGGTTTTTAATGGTGGCAATATCCAAAATATACAACGGCGTACCGTATTTTTCTTTTAGCTCAAGGACATCGACTCCGCCTATGACCAGGTGTCCCTTTTCATTTACCTCTGAAGTGACCGGCAGTAACATTTTTTTATCCTTCCCCAGTATTTAAAGTTTGATTACTGTAACAAGATTATATGATTAATCAAATATAAATCCAGACTTTTTTACATCTTTTCCGGAGCATCAATATTAAGAATCTTCAAGGCATTCTTAAGCACACTTCTTACCAGCAGGATCAAGATGAACCTGTCGAGGTCTACTGCTGCTCCATCTTTTTCCTCATTTATTACCCTGTGATTATTATAAAAATAATGAAATTCTGACGCCAGACGGTATAAATATTGTGTCATAAGATGCGGAGCATTGTTCCTGCAGCTGTTGTAAATCAAATCAGGATACAATATCATGGTCTTTGCCAGCTGCTTTTCATCTTTATTTTTAAACTTTATCTTTGACGCATCAGCAGCATTGAGATCATACTTATCTAAATCCAGATTACCCGGGCTTTTCTCCCTTATGTTTTTAATAATACTTTCAATCCTGGCATGGGCATACTGGACGTAATAGACCGGGTTCTGGTTTGTTTTCTGCCTGGCAAGATCCACGTCAAATTCCATGGGCGTATCAAAAGAATTCATACTGAAAAAGTACCTTACCGCATCTTTCCCTACTTCTTTAATCAAGTCCCTTAAAGGGTAAAGCATGCCTTTCCTCCTGGACATCTTTAATGACCTTCCCCTATCAGTTAATTTTACCATCTGCCCGATTATCACCACTATCCTGTCATCTTCCAGTCCGAATAATTTTCCAATTGCCATTAACCGGTCGACATAACCGTGATGGTCTGCACCCAGGATATAGAAAAGCCGGTCAAAACCCCTCTTTATTTTATCTATCATATATAGTATATCGGAAGCAAAGTAAGTGGGATTCCCGTCTTTTCTCACCACTACCCTGTCTTTGTCATCTACATACTTGGAAGCCTTAAACCATAATGCTCCGTCCTTTTTATAAACCGTATCTTTTTCTTTTAGGTCGGAGATCAGCTTTTCAAAGTTTGAATCTTTATACAGGCAGCTTTCATAAAACCAGCGGTCATACTCTACACCCATCAAAGACAAAGTTTCGCCGATATAAGACACCATTATTCTTATGACTTCTTTTTTAAAAGGACCTACCTTTATATCTTTTTTACCGTCTTTTACTACTATAAATCTATCACCAAGCCTATCTATCAACCTATCGGCAGCTATGGACACTACTTCCTCGGGATATCCGTCTTCAGGGTACCCTACATTCCTGCCAAAATGCCTCAAATAAATACACCTGGCACAACTGCTGAATTTTTCGGCCTGGCTCCCGTAGTCATTGACGTAATATTCCCTGAATACCTTATAACCGTTTGCAGAATAAACATTTGCCAGACTGTCACCCAGCGCCCCCCATCTTCCGTGCCCTATATGAAGATCGCCTGTCGGATTAGAGCTTACATAGTCAAAATGGATACTTTTCCCCCTGCCGCTGTTATTGAGTCCGTATTTTTCACCTTTTTTTATAATTTCTGCAAGGGCTTTTTTTATGAACTTTTCCTTTAAATTAAAATTAATAAATCCCGGCTTTACTATATTTATGTCCTCTACCTGAGCCCAGCCGGAAATGACTTCAGCTTTAAACTTTTCAGCAATATCAATCGGATTTTTCTTCAGTACCGGCGCCAGTACCATGGCAGCATTAGTCGAAAGATCCCCAAATTTTTTATTTTTGGGCTCTTCAATGTTCAGATTGTCAAGATCCTCCGCCTTGACTCCCTTTAAGCTTTTAACATAGCCGCATACCTTTTCTTTAAGTTCATTTATTACCAATAGCTTTCCTTTCGCTGGAGCCGACGACCGGACTTGAACCGATAACCTGCTCATTACGAATGAGCTGCTCTACCAGTTGAGCTACATCGGCTGGTCGATTGAAAATAGGGCAGCTTAAGCTTTCTTCTTTTTCTTCTGCTGCTGCTTCTTTTCTTTGCTGCTGTCTGGTGTTTTAGTAACACTGCCGGCGTCCTGCTTTATCTCAAACCTTTCCTTTGTGACTTCGACTTCTGAAAGCGGGACAGATTTCCTGCTATCATTGTCAAATTCTACAACTATAGACTCCTTTAAGGGTTCATAACCGCAGACCCCGCCGGAGCCGTAACTGCATTTGACCTTTATACCTAAATCCGGTGCCTTATCAATAAATTTTTTATATGAATCATACTCATACTTTAGACAGCACATGAGTCTCCCGCATATTCCTGATATCTTAAAAGGATTCAAAGGAAGATTCTGGTCCTTGGCCATTTTTATTGAGATTGATTCAAAATCAGTCAAAAAACTTTTACAGCATAGATTCATCCCGCAAGGGCCCAATCCTCCAACCATTTTTGCCTCATCTCTGACCCCGATCTGCCTGAGTTCTATCCTGATTTTAAAATATGTGGCAAGTTCCTTTACCATTTCCCTGAAATCCACCCTTTTTTCCGAGGTAAAGTAAAATATCATCTTACTCTTATCAAACATCACATGAACATTTACCAGCTTCATTTTAAGTTTATACTTCCTGGCAAGCTGATTAAATTTCTTGAATCCCTTATCTTCCTTTTTCTTATTTAATTCATCGACCGAAAGATCATAATATGTAGCTTTCCTTATAACCCTGTTCAAGGGAGTGGAGATATCACTTTCGCTTATATCAATAGGATGCACTACTACTTCTCCCATCTCCTTGCCTTCATCTATATGGCATATGACTTTATCTCCCATATCCGTAGTGATCCCGGCAGGATCATAATAATGCACCATATCATTTCCCCTAAACAATATTCCAACAATTATAGACATTGGATACACCTCTTATCCGTATATATTCTGAAGTTGAAGGAAAATATTATCCAGAGCCAGCTCAGAGTTGACAGAATAGCTAAGATAATTTTTATTTCCTTCAATGACCTTTATCAACTTAAAAATTCTATCTATTTTTACATTTTTATTCTTACCGCTTATAAAAGAATAATTCTTTGAGAAATTCATTGTCTTCTCTATCGCTCCCAGCTTTACTGCCAGAATGTCTTCAAGCCAGGCAGATATTATATCAAAAACTCTGCTCATACCCAAATTATGAAATTTGCTGATCTTTCTCCTGTTCCTTAATTTCAAAATCTCAATATATCTGCTGATGTCACCCCTGTCAAAATCGCTTCTCTTTATTTCACTGATTTCCTTTTCCTGGTCCGCTTTAACGGCAGCTTCTACTTTTTTAAGTATTTCAACCAATTTTAAAGTCAGATCAAGAGAAGCCGCATAAGGCTGGCCTGCATCTTCTTTCTGCATTATTATATTTTTTATTCCTTCATCCAGATACTTCTCAATGATCTCAAAATCGGCCCTTTCCGGCGACTCCTCAATAAATTTGAAATTCCAGCTGTAGACCAGGCATCTTGAGACTACCGTGGGCAGCAGCATTGAGATGTCTTCCGTAAGCAGTATAAAAATACTGTCTTCATCAGGAGGGTCTTCCAGGGTCTTGAGAAGCCTGTTGGCCGCAGCCGAATTCATGAACTCAGATTCCTTGATAATACATATCTTTTTACCGGGGTTGTATGAGCTCAGGTTCATAAATCTCTGAAGTTTAGCTATTTCTTCTATTATTAAAATCCTCCCCTCCGGCTCTACAATCAAAACATTGGGGTAAACACCGCTGAGGGTATTCCTGCATATGATACAATCCCCGCATCCTCTGTCAGGACAATTGATGGAAGCGGCAAATATCAGTGCCAGCCTGGCCAGGAGCTTCATATTATTTCCGCTGAAAAGATATGCATGCGAAACGTTGCCCTTTTCTATCATTCCCGAAAGCAATTTTATATTTGACTGGTTGATACTGTCCTTGGTCAAAAAATCTATATTTTCAAACAATTTCATTTTTTATCTCACAAATACTGTTCCACTCTTCTTTTTACTTCTTCAAATATATCTTCTATTTTCTTTTCACCGTCAATTACTACGAACCTGTCTTTATATTTTCCGGCAATGTTTAGATAACCCTGGTAAACTTTTTTCCTGAAGTTATCTTTTTCAAGTTCCATCCGGTCTCTTTTTTTACTTGCGCTGTCCATCCTTTTTTTACCTTTATCTGCCTTGATCGACAGTAAAAAAGTTATATCCGGCACTATACCGCCGGTAGCCCAGAGACTCATATTTAAAGTCTTATCTATGCCCAGGCCCCTAGCTATGCCCTGATATACTATTGTTGAATCAAAAAATCTGTCGCATATCACGGTCCTGCCTTTACTTAAAGCCGGTGATATTACCTTTGATACAAGTTCCGCTCTGGAAGCAAGGAAAAGAAAGGTCTCGGCTTTATAAGACATCTCATGATTATCTTTATCCAGAAGGATCTTTCTGATCTTTCTGCCTATCACTGTACTGCCGGGTTCAACGGCAGTAACAACATCAAGACCTTTTTCCTTTAAGTAATCATACAGAAGCTTTATCTGGGTGGTCTTTCCCGAGCCGTCAAGACCTTCAAATGTTATAAAAAGACCTTTTTTCATGGCTCAATTTATATTTCTTTTAATAAAATATATTTAATAATATCTTAATAAAAGAAATTTTAAAACTGAATGTAAAATATTTCGACCTGATAAGCGTTATGGGATTAAATCGAATTAAAAGACGGGACTGCTTATTTTTTATTTTTCATATATTCTCTGGCCTGATACATAAATGCCTCCAGACGGGTTTCAGTAGTGCCCTGTTCCAGGCCATCAAATGCGATATTCAGCCAGGGTATTTTATACTTCTCTCTGATCCTCTTTGAAACGGCACTAACAAGATTCCCGGGAATACAGGTAAAGGGCAGCACATTTATAATCCCGTGGGCGCCTTTTTCAATCCAGTGAACTGATTTTCCGATGCTTAAGGCCGACTCCCCAAACCATTTGATTATATAAGGTTCGGCATTGTCCCAGATCTTATAAATGTCGGTTTCCTTATCCTCCCGTAAAAAACCTTTCAAGGGTCTTTCCAATCTATAATGACAGTGTTCCAAATATCTATTTAGAATCCTATTCGCTATATAAAATCCTATTCCCCTTGTAAAGTCGCCGGTAAGTTCAGTTAACTTTCCATGAATATTACCATTTCCTGCGTTATTACCATTGAGACTAAATGATCTTCTAATCTTATAATACAGGTCGGTCTGCTTGGTTAAAATATCCAACTTCCTTGTAGCAGTAGTATGATAGGGCCATTCTCCAAATGAAGGAAACTCTACTTCTCCTCCCTGCTCTTCAACTTTTCTTATGATCTCATTGTTGCTGTAAGGGTGATTCCTGACAAATATCTCACCCACTATACCAACCAGTGGCTTGTCTGTCTTACTTACTGGTATATTCTCAAAACCTTCCCTGGCATTTTTTAAAATTTTGACCATTCTGTTAAGCGTCACTGCCAGTAAATCATTTTCTACACACCGGCACACATCTTCTATATATTGATTGTAAATCTTATCTGCCTTCCCCTTTTCTAATTCATAAGGTCTTGTCTGCCTCAGCATTTTATTAAGATAATCTACAGTAAAAATACCAAACATGGCTTTCGCCAGCATTGAAACCCCTTTTAGCCCCTGCATATCATATTCACGGTAGAATTGACCGACTTCCGGAGCACCGGGAGCAATAATAGGCACATCATCATACCCTAATTCTTTTATTATTATTTTCTGCATTTTATTATACTGACCAAAGCGGCAGGGCCCGTAGGTCTGGGGCATCAGGAAGGCTACCTTTTTGGGGTCGTTATGTCTTAGTGTTTTAATAATATCGCCGGTGGTTATGATAAAAGGATAACATTCCTTTCCCATGGTATATTTTCTTCCCAGTTCAAGTGTCTCATCATCTGAATAAAGCATCTCTGCTTCAATTCCCACAGACTTGAATGCCGACTTAAGGACCACGGCACCATCACCCATATAGGGTATATATATGACCCTTCCCTGGTTTTTCTTAAAAATGACATCCTTTTTGCTGGGCTTTATATGATCTGATCTAATATCTTTTTTATGCCTTACATTGTTCAATGAATCTATAAACGCCTCACATCTGGTTATTACTCCTGCACCGGCGGAGTGTTCATCTACTTCGAGTTTTAAAAACGGCTTGTTCATTTCCCTCTCAAAATATTGAAGAATAAAAGAGTCAGGACCACAGCCAAAATTAGTAATATAAACCGGGTACAGCCTTCTGTCCCTATTGATCAACTGCGCTGCGCTCATGATCCTATCCCCAAATTCCCAGTACAGATTTGGCCATTCTTCTGAAAGGTCCACTGAGTCGACAGGCAGATAATCGAGTGGGATCACTTTAAAACCAAGTTCTCTTAATTTCTTTGGAACATCCATGCTTATAGCCCTGTCACAGCTATTATATGATCTACTGACTATGACCATTGCCGTTTCATCATCTTTTAGGTTTTTAAGTATTTCTTTCCCTCTTTTCTTAATCGATGAATAAAATTTATTCTGGGCAGAATAAGCCTCGTTTATTGCCCTTTTTATCGATCTCCTATCCTTTCCCAAGTCTTTTCCCAGCCTGGTCAACTGCTTCTCCTTTGCATACTCCTGAAAGCTGAAATTAACAATAGGCTTGAGCACCTTTACATCTCCTGTATCTACGGCAGACTTTACAATCGACCAGGTGCCCTGGATAAAAGGACAGGGATAACTCCCGGTCCTGTCACCTTTAATATTTTTTTCCTTGGTAGGCATATCCCTGGTCGTCGGCAAAAACAGGTAATCTACTCCTTTTTCCAAAAGGTTTTTAACATGTCCCAGCGTGGTCTTCATAGGAAAACATGTTTCCGCTACCGCGCTCTGGACTCCATCATTGATTATCTTCTTATTAGTCTTATCCGATAGGATAAAATCAAAACCCAGCTCGGTAAAGAATGCGTTCCAGAAGGGATAAAATTCATGAGTAAGCATAGAATAAGGTATGCCGACCTTTTTTGCTCCCTTGTTTTTCTTACCCTTATAACAATTTAAAAGAAGATTTTCCCGCTCGGCAAAATAGTCAGGGATTTCGCTGGTCACAGAATCCCTTTTCTCATACCTTTCGCATCTTCCGCCATAAAATAACGGAGACCTGCCCTTAATAGAAATTTTCTTAATATCGCATCTATTTGAACAACCCTTGCACTCAAAAGAGCTTTGAGAGTAACTTACCTCTGATATATTTTTAAATCCTCTGAACTTTGTTTTTTTAGGAGTACTTTTAATTACTTTTATCGCTGCCCCTATCGCTCCGGTCACTTCATTATTTTCAGGTACGATTACTTCCTTGCCCAGATAATTTTTAAAGGCGGCTATTACCGATTTATTAAAAGCCACCGCACCCTGGAAAAAAATCTTACTGCCAATCTTTTTTCTTCCCACCACCCGGTTGATATAATTCATGGCAATAGAATAAGCAAGGCCAGCCAGAATATCCTCGATGCTTGCGCCTTTTTGATAATGAGAATAAACATTGGTTTCCATAAAAACCGTGCAGCGCTCTCCAAGATTTAAAGGGTTCTTCGCTCTCAGTGCTATATCGCCGAATTCTTCTATTTTTATATTAAATCTCTCAGCCTGTTCCTCCAGGAAAGAACCGGTCCCTGCAGCACAGACTTTGTTCATCTCAAAATCAACTACCACGCCGCCTTCCAGGGATATAAATTTTGAATCCTGACCGCCAATCTCAAAAATAGTATCAACCGAGCTGTCAATATCAGCTGCTGCCGTTGCCTGAGCAGTTATCTCATTTATTACCATATCAGCACCGACAAAATCCCCTGTGAGGTATCTCCCGGAACCTGTGGTACATGCTCCTCTGACATTGATCTTATCTCCAACTTTTTTATTGATTATATCTATACCTTTCCTTACTGCTTCTATGGGCCTCCCTGATGTCCGGAGATAACATTTTTCAATCAGCTTCCTGTCCTTATCTATAGCCACAACATTGGTGCTTATTGACCCTACATCTATACCGATGTAGGCATCAACTTTCTTACCGCCGAAAATATATTGATCAGTTTTTGGGGGCCGGAGATCGGATTTGTCCAGAGCCAGAGGAGCAAATGTCTCTCTTTTATATTTGAAATTTTTAATATGATCATCAAGCCTATCTACTATAGTGTCAACATTTAAATCCTTTGACATCTTCTTTGAGCTTAAACTCAACGCAGTGCCTATGGCTCCTATAGACACTCTATGTCTGGGAATCCTTATTTTCTCTCCCAGTACATCCTCAAAAGCCTTAATCATAGCTTTGTTAAAAGAAACTCCTCCGCAGAATATTATAGGCGGCATAAATTTCTTGCCCTTGGCAATCCCTGATTTAAAACTCCTGGCCATAGCGTAACATAAGCCAAGTATTATATCCTCATCACTTGCCGCCTCCTGCTGCAGATGGATCATATCAGATTTGGCAAAGACACTGCACCTGCCGGCAATAGTAGAAGGTGTTTTTGACTTCAGCGCCAGCCGAACAAATTCTTCTATAGTCAAGCCAAATCTTGAAGCCTGTTGGTCGAGAAAAGCACCCGTGCCTGCTGCGCATAACTCGTTCATGGCATAATCACCAAATGCAAGGTCTATGAATTTTGAATCCTGTCCCCCGATCTCCACCACAGTCTTTACATCAGGGTCTAAAAATTTCACAGCAGTCACTATGGCTTCTATTTCATTGGTAAAACCAGCATTAAGAAGAGATGCAAACTCCTTTCCTCCCGAGCCGGTAAAACCAATACCCGCTATATCATTCTTATTATTACTTTCAAATATTGATTTAATATCTTTCTTTACTAATTTTGTCGGTTCACCAAGATGTCTGGCGTAAGGAAGGACTTCTACGATTTTTCCTTTTTCATCTATGATCGCCCTGTTGACACTTATCGATCCTATATCATAACCTATATACAAACCCACTACTTATCCACTGATCCTTTCCAAATTAATTATGGTATTATAGCAACAGGAAGTCTTAAAAAAGCAATATCTCATTAAATAAAACTTTTTAATCAGCTGATCCCAATATGCTAACACGTCCATTATATAATATACGTCAACAACCATATTTTAGTTTCATTTTTTATTTATAACAAAAGAAACCCGGAAGCTTTTGGCAGACTTCATTCCATTGATCGTCAACTTCTTCTACAATATTAATATTCAATATGTTAGAATTATTTACAAATATGATGAAAGAGAAATGTTAAGCTCAAACTTCATGAAAATTATAATAATTCTTGTTATATTTTTATTTTTAATCCCTTTTGTTTCTTCCTGTGACCAGACACTTATCGACATCTTTACCGAGATAAATTCCGATTATTCCGGAACCAGGACTATTGATGTAGCAATAAAAACGGAATATATACAGAAAAGTGAGGTAGTACTTGGTCAGGACCAATCCCTTTTTGATAAAATCTTCGAAAACCTCCCTGAAGGTGAGTACAATACCTTTAAGGAAGGAGAGTACACACATTTCAATTCTACAATAGAATTTGAAGACATCAGGTTTTTACCCCATATCTCAATAGACAACCTGTCTGAATATCCCCTGAATGCAAAAATGGAGGTAGGGAAACATTTTTTCTATAACGATTATTACTTCGAAGATTATATAGATATGAAAATAGATGATATACTTCTTGATTCCACAGATTTAAATTCTGACTACAATAGGATCAATGACCTGGTAAAAGCAGACAGTGATATATTAAATATAACTTACCAGGTAAAATTTCCGGTAAAAATAATAAACCACAATGGAGATATAACAGGTGATAACAATATCATCATCTGGAATATAAAATATGGCGATGAAAAGATGATGTATATAGAAGGTAAAAAGACAAAGCTTTTGACCTACTTTTTGATCGTTATCCTCGGTATCATCGGCCTGTTTATAATTTTTATAATCCTGATTATAATCTTCGGCTCCAGGAGGAGCAAAAGAGATAAAACTCCCAGAAAACCACTGTACTCCTATGACAATTATTTTAAGAAAGACAGATATTCTAGTACTGAAGACCCGGAAAACTGGGAAGATTAAAAACATTTATTATGGACACTAATACCCACAGGTTATCTACACCCCTTACAGAAGAAAAAATTAAGAAACTCAAAGCAGGAGATATGGTTTATTTAAGCGGTACTATCTATGGAGCCAGAGATGCAGCCCACAGGAGGATCACTGATGCTATCAGAAACGGAAGGAGCATACCTATAGAGCTGAAAGACAATACCATATTTTATGTCGGCCCGTCACCTACCCCTCCCGGTAAAAAAAGCGGCAGTATCGGCCCCACCACAAGCGCCAGGATGGATGATCTGACCGAGCCGTTGCTTAAAAAAGGTCTTAGAGCCATGATAGGAAAAGGCAGAAGAAGTGAAAGGATAAAAGAACTTCTGAAAATATGCAGATCGGTCTATCTGATATCCATAGGAGGTATTTCCGCATATCTTTCCACAAAAGTAAAAGAGATCAAAACCACTGCTTACAGCGACTTAGGTGCCGAAGCTATCTATGAAATAAAGGTAAAGGATTTTCCCCTGTTTGTGGCTTATGATATTTACGGCGGTGATATTTTTGATTCGGCTCTTCTTAAGGAATGACAGCCCATAAAAACGGCCATGGGCAGTGTAGCTATATGGCAGGGAGCATAAATTATATTACAGGCTAAAGCAGTGGTTGTACCGCCTAAGCCCTGTGGTCCTATTCCCGTCTTGTTTACTGCCTTTAGTATCTTATTCTCCAGCGTTCTGTATGCCTTATCTTGATTTCTTATATTTAGATTTCTAAAACTGGCTTTTCTTGCCAGACCGGTCACTTCCGAGGCTCCTCCGCCAAGACCTATACCGATTATTACTGGAGGACAGCATTTGGTGGCGTTATTCTTTACTACTTTTAAAATAAGATCGATTATTTCAGCTTCTTCTGCCGATGGATTCAACATATAGAGATAAGAACAATTCTCGCTGCCTCCCCCCTTCAGATAGATTTTTATGTGAAGACCGGGAACAGAGGTAAAACCGGTACTTACTATTGCAGGAGTGTTATCGGAAGTATTTTTTCTTTCATACAGTGGGTCACTTACTATTGATTTTCTAAGATAATTTTTGCTGTAGGTATCTGCCACTGCCTGATTCAACCGGGTATTTAAACCACCACTATCCTCAATACAGATACCGGGACCGATATCAATATCAACATAGACTGTTCCGCAATCCTGGCATAAGGGTAGTTTTTGCTTTGTAGCAATTTCTGCATTCTCCAGGATAAGGTCGAGAATTTTTTTAGCTCTGGGGCTCGTCTCTCTTGAGGCAGCTGCTTTTAATGCACTTCTTATATCATCAGGAAGATTAAAACTTGCTTCAATCAGAAGCTTTCTTACTTCCTTTGTTATAGTTGTAATTTCTATACTTTTCATCTTTTCCGGGACAATCCTGATTTATACATAGATTCCAGGGCTTTCTGCCTTTTTTTATGATCTTTACTATAGGGTATCCGCAGTGCTTGCACTTTTCTCTTGTTGTTACAAGTAAGCCCTTCTGGGGAAGTGAAAATGTGGTCTTACATTCAGGATAAGCATTACAGCCTATAAATCTCTTTTTGGTTTTTCTGGCAATCCTGACTATCAGTTCCCCATCGCAATTATCAGCCGGGCATTTACCTACTATAAGATCTTCTTTGATCCCCTTTTTGATCTCCTGTGATATTTCATCCTTTTCTTTTTGGAGAACAACCATAGTATCCCTCAGCATATTTCTCGATCTGTCCACAACATCCTCTTTGGTCTCGTCTCCACTTACAATCCCATCCATATACATCTCTAATTCCGAGGTCATCTCAGGGGATGATATTTTCTCAGCATGCTTTTTTAACATTTTCACTACAGCAACAGCTTTCTCGGAAGGCTGAAGAGGATTTCCCCTCACATATCCCCTTTGAATCAGGTTTTGAATGATCGTGTGGCGGGTAGCCTTGGTACCCAGGCCCAGCTCCTCCATTTTTTCAACCAGCTTTCCCTGAGTATATCTTGCCAGCGGTTTGGTTTCTTTTTCCAATAGTTCCCTGTCCACTACAGCAAGCACCTGCATTTTTCTAAGCTCGGGAATAAAAACATCTTTACGTTTGTAGTAGGGGTAAAATCTTGTCCAGCTTTCTTCTATGATCTTGGAGCCGCTTGCGTTAAATATCTCGCTATTTATATCAATATATGCAGTGACATTTTTATTTTTTGCCGGCGGCAAAAGAGTGCATATAAACCTTCTTACAATCAGATCATACAGCTTCCATCCATCACCGCTCAGACTGGTCTTTCCCGCCACTGAAGTAGGATGTATCGGCGGATGATCTGTTGACCTCTTCCTGCCCCTGCTGGCAACTATATTTTTCTGTGCAAGAACGGCTTCAGACATCTGGCTGAATTCACTGCAGCTGCCAAGCATCCTGACAATTTCCCTTATATCTATTGAAGAAGGATAAACTGTATTATCGGTTCTGGGATAGCTTATGTAACCGTTCATATACAGATTCTCGGCAATACTTATGGTCTTTGGCGCGGTGAACCCCATGGAACTTCCGCTTATTATAAGAGCAGTGGTGTTGAATGGTGTAGGAGGCTTTATATCGCTGATATTCTCCTTTACCTCCATCACCGTCCCCCTGTCACCGATTCTACCATAAACAGCCTGGGCATCTTCCTTTTTTAAAAATCTTTTCTTTTTATGAACAGCCCCAAATTCTTCCCCTGATTCTGTTTTAAGCTTTATTCCTACCACCCAGTAAGGAATGGGCACAAATGATTTTATTTCTGACTCCCTTTCAACTATAAGAGCAAGAGTAGGTGTCTGTACCCTGCCTACCGATAGAAATTTGTCCTTTATCTGAAAAGTAGCAAGTGATATGAAACGGGTAAGCGTTGCGCCCCAGATAAGATCAATATCCTGTCTTGCCCTTCCTGCAAAAGCAAGTTCAGAATCGATTTTCCCCAATTTTAAAAATGCCTGGTTTATATCTTTAGGAGTTATTGCAGAAAACTTCACTCTTTTTGCATCAATAAGAGAATTTTTCTCTTTGATCACCTGCATGGCATCGTAACCAATAAGTTCGCCTTCTCTATCATAATCCGTGGCTATTATGATCTCATCTGCTTCACTGGATACCTTGATAAGTGCCTGTATTATCTTCTTCTGAATAGGGATCTTCTCTATTTTTGCATCTATAAGTTCTACCGGATCTACTTTAAACCAGTTTGCATACTCTTTTGGGTAGTCCACTTTTAATATATGGCCTTTAAGTCCTATGGCTTTGCAGTCCTCACTATTAAACTTGAATTGATATACCGGTATTCCATATACCTTCTCCTGTACTACACCATTACCGGATAAGATCTCGGCGATCCTTCTGGCTGCTATTTCCTTTTCGCTTATTATAAGTCTCAAAAAAATACTCCTGCCGGGGTGATAAAAGTTTTGTAAATTTTAATTTATTTTATCAGAATTTGAAATAATAACATTAAAACAGAAATAAATAAATCTTTTAAATCTAAAAAATGAACGTAGTTTTATATTCTCACACATTCCGGGATATTAAAGTACTTATTTCAATTTTATTGATGTTGTTTTAAAATAACAAAAACATCTCAGCTACAAAAAGAGAAGAAATGAATTCAAATTTAGCTCTTATAGACAGGATAATAAAATTAAAAAAAGAAAAAGATGCTGTTATGTTAGCCCACAATTACCAGATAGGAGAAGTACAGGATATTGCAGACTCTGTAGGTGATTCTTTACAGTTAAGCATAGAAGCATCAAAGACAAAACATAAGATAATAATATTTTGCGGGGTACATTTCATGGCCGAGACTGCCAAAATAATATCTCCCGACAGGAAAGTCCTGCTGCCTGATAAAAACAGCGGCTGTCCGATGGCTGATATGATAAACGCATCACAGCTTAAAAAGTTAAAAAATGAAAATCCCGGTGCATTGGTAGTATGCTATGTAAACTCCTCCGCCGAAGTAAAAGCAGAGAGCGACATATGCTGCACATCCTCGAACGCAGTAAATGTAGTAAAATCTATCCCTAAAAATAAAAAAATAATATTCATACCGGATAAATACCTGGGGGACTACGTTCAAAAGAAGACCAACAAAAAACTAATATTATGGAATGGTTATTGTCCCACGCATATTATGATCAATGTCAAGGATATTATAAAGCTTAAAAAGGATAATCTGGATGCTGCTGTCATAGTACACCCGGAATGTACTCCGGAAGTAATAAACATTGCAGACAAGGTAGCTTCTACCGAAGGAATGATAAAATATGTAAAAAACAACAGGAAAAATAAATTTATCATCGGGACAGAGATAGGAATAATACACAGATTAAAAAAAGAAAATCCCGATAAAACCTTTTACGCTGCAACCGGCAAAGCAATATGCCCGGATATGAAACTTATAAACCTGGAAAAAATCCTCTGGTCACTGGAAGAGGAGAGATATGAAATAGACGTTCCGGAAGAAATCATACGGAAAGCCAGATCAGCTATCGACAGGATGATAGCTATTAAATAAATTATGTTAACAAGATATTTAATAAGTCTACCATTTTTTAAAAAAATCCATAAATACTGTGATTGTATAATTATCGGCAGCGGAATAGCAGGTCTTTCTACTGCCATGAGGCTGGCTCAAAATAACAATATTAAAGTGCTTACTAAAAGTTCTCTTGCCGATTCAACGACCTGGTATGCTCAGGGCGGTATTGCTGCAGCTATAAAGAAGCCTGATTTCTGGAAAAACCATTATGAAGACACCATTGCGGCAGGGCAGGGCCTCTGTGATAAGAAAGCAGTGGAAATATTAGTAAAGAATGCCCCGAAGATGATAGAAGACTTGATAGAAATAGGCACTAATTTTGATATCTCCGAAGGTGAGATAAGCCTTACTACAGAAGGTGGGCATAGTTATCCGAGAATCCTTCATGCCGGAGGAGACGCTACCGGAGAGGAACTGGAAAAAAAACTGGTCTCTTACTCCAAAAGCCAAAAATATATAAATTTCCTTCCGGAGTATTTTGTACTGGATATACTGGTGAGCGGCAATAGATGTATAGGGATCTTAGGAATGAATATAAATACCGGAGACCTTGAAATACGCCCTGCCGCGAATATTGTAATCGCCAGCGGCGGTATCGGACAGATATATTATATTTCCACCAATCCTCCCATATCAACTGGAGACGGTATTGCCATGGCATACAGAGCGGGAGCTGCTGTCAGTGACATAGAATTTATCCAGTTTCATCCTACGGTATTTAAGACAAAAGAATCAGAATTATTTCTGATAAGTGAAGCCTTAAGAGGTGAAGGCGCTTATCTTAAGGACTGCCGTGGAAATAGGTTTATGGTCGGAAAATATCCCAAGGCAGAACTGGCCCCTAGAGATATAGTGGTCAAGGAAATGATAAGGGTGATGGATAAAAGTAATTGTGATTATGTTTATCTGGATGCCAGGCACATTCCCGAAAGTCACCTTAAAATACGTTTTCCTAATATAATCTCAAAACTAAAGGAAAATGGCCTCGATCTTAAAAAAGATTTGATCAAGGTCTCCCCGGCCCAGCATTATCTAAATGGTGGTATCAAAACGGACTATAATGGAAAGACAAACATAGAGGGCCTGTACTGCTGTGGTGAGGCGGCTTCAACCGGTGCACACGGAGCAAACAGGCTGGCAAGCAACTCTCTTATTGAGGGTCTGGTGTATGGATGGAAAATCTACAGGGACATAGAAAAAAAACTGAAACAAAAAAATAAAAGTGTAGAAATCAAGACCATCCAGTTGATAAACAACCTCTTAAGAGAAGCTGATACAAAAAAAAGTAAAGTAAGCAAGTCAAGCCGTAAAAAGCAAGATATCTTAAACAAGATCTCTGATTTTAGAGATATTATGACCAGAAAAGTAGGTATTTTGAGAGACGCAGAGAGCTTAAAGAAAGCAAAAGAATTTGTCGATCTGCACGCAAGTAGTGATGATATTTATAACACAACGGATAAGGACGTGCTGGAGTTTGCCAATATGCTTGTCGTGGCCGGCCTTATAATAAAGGCTGCAAGCCTTAGAGAAGAAAGCAGGGGAACACATCAGAGAAACGACTTTCCGGAGAAAGATGATAAAAACTGGAAAAAACATATAATACTGAAACAGGATAAAGTATATTTTAAAAATGTGAAGTCTTAGCATAATCAGACATGGCAAATAAACTCTCAAAAAACGAAGTAAAAGATATTATAAGAAAAGCCGTTTTAGAAGATCTGGGCAGTTCTGGAGATCTGACCTCCGATAACCTTATCCCGCCGGACGAAAGAATATCTTCCTATATAATATGCAAGGAAACAGACGGTGCGGTGTTAAGCGGCCTGGATGTAGCAGGTTTTGTGCTGGAGGAAATAGACAGCAGTATAAATATTGAAAAATTAAGAAGTGACGGGGACAGTCTTAAATATATGGATAAGATCTGTAATATTTCAGGTCCCACCCTATCGATTTTAAAAGCTGAAAGAACCTGCCTTAATTTTGTACAGCATATGTCGGGCATTGCTACTCTTACCAGCAGATTTGTTAAAATTGCCAAACCATATAAAGTCAGAATTTTTGATACCAGAAAAACAAAACCGCTCCTTAGAAAAATTGAAAAGTATGCAGTGACCTGCGGCGGCGGCTGTAATCACAGATACGGCCTTTTTGACGGAATAATCATAAAAGACAATCATATAGCTGCAGCCGGCGGGGTATTGAATGCCCTAAAAAAAATCAGAACAAAAATCTCCCACGGTTTAAAAATTGAAGTGGAAGTCAAAGATCTCTGTCAGCTTGATGAAGCAATAACCGGAGCGGCGGATATTATAATGCTTGATAATATGGATACCGGCCAGATGAGCAAGTCAGTCAGTAAAATAAGAGAAAACAAAGGCAGATCCTGCCTTATTGAAGCTTCAGGAAAGGTCAATCTGGAAAATCTTGAAGAGATATGTAAAACAGGTGTTGATATGATATCTGTAGGGCTTATAACTCATTCGGCTCCGGCCATTGATTTCTCACTAGAATTTGAGAGGAAAATTTGAGCAACAAGGATTCACCAAAAGGTTCATTAGATTTTCCAAAAACTTTTATGTTTGGTTCATCAACATCGGCCTTCCAGATAGAAGGAGCCGGCAATACTGAATGGAAAGGTTTCATCGGTACAGACGGGACCAGGCTGGACAAAGCCATTGACCATTACCGCAAGTTTAAGCAGGATCTTAAGTATATATTATATCTGGGTAATGCTTACAGGTTCAGCATGGACTGGTCAAAATTGCAAAAGAGTGCCTATAGTCCCCTGAACCATAAAGCTGTCTCACATTATATGGAGATATTTAAAACCTTGAGACAAAATGATAAAAAGATCATGCTGGTTATAAATCATTTTTCAAATCCATTATGGCTGGCAGAAAAAGGCGGCTGGGCCAATAGAAAATCCGTCGAAATTTATTTTGATTACCTAAAAAAAATCTTAAAAGCGTACTCGTACTACATCGATTACATCAACACCTTTAACGAGCCGAATGGATACGCAATCATGGCGTATATAATGAAGGAATTTCCCCCCAGAAGATTCAACCCGTTCTTAAGAAGAAGAGTCTTATATAATATGAAAAGGGCACACAGCATGGCATATGATTATATAAAAGAACATTACCCGCATATAAAAGTTGGTATTTCTCATGCCTGTATGTATACTCAACCCTTAAGGGAAAAGAACATATGGCAAAAATTTTTAAAATGGTTCCTGGACTATTATATGTTTGAGTATGTACATGAGATGTTTACCCGGGATGGAAAAGTGGATTATATAGGTTTCAGTTATTACGGAAGGATACTGATTTCAGGATTTCCGATTACCGCATATGAAGAAAAGGGCAGGAAAGTCCTGGATAAGTTAGGCTTAAAATATGACGATATGTGGGAAAACTACCCTGTGGGTATCTATAATCTGATTAAAAGATTTTCTAAAAAATATAAAAAACCTATAATCATTACGGAAAATGGAACCTGTACTGTCGATGACAGGCTTAGGATAGAAAATATTTATAACCACCTGTATTATGTAAAGAAAGCCCTTGATGAAGGTAGTGATGTCGCAGGATACTTTCACTGGTCTACTTTTGATAATTATGAGTTATCGTACGGCCCGTCGAGAAGATTTGGACTTGTCTCGGTAGATTTTGATTCCCCTGATTTAAAAAGAGAGATAAAGAAGTCTGGTGAATATTATCACAAGATATCAAAACTGCATAAGCTGGCCAAATACAAAGCCCCAAAATAGTCTTGGGGCTTTGTTTCTATAAGCAAAATTTTTTTATAAATCAAAAGAAATCCTCTGCATTCTACTTTTTAGCTACTGCACCCACCAGTATTGATATTACACCTACCGCTATTTTCACAAAAGCATGCCACAGTGGTTCAGAGCCTATAGCCAGTGCTGGTATAGCTCCCATTACACCCATTACGAGTACCAGTACGCCTACAATTATTAAAGTTATTTTACATACCATAATGATTTCCTTTCTGATAACATTTTTATTACTGCTAACATAGACGAACGGTTAATTATGGAGTTTCATTTAGTATTAAGTTTTATTATTATATAAATAATATTATAATAATATTTATTCATAAAGTATACCAATCACACAATTAATTGCACGAAGCCTTAAAAAATGATTAAAACCTTTTTATCCAGCGTATCTGATGTACAGGGACCCTCCCAGGATTTATCCTTTTCACTCCAGGTTATTGATTAATGCAGGTATTTTGAAGCGACTTTTATTAGTATGTATCTACTGATCTTTCTAAGCTTTAAAGATATGCAGATAAAATATACAACTTTTTAATTTTGTCTGCTACAAACCTAATTTTCTTTTGATCTCAGGGATCTTATTCCTGGCTGCTTCTACTCCTCTGCGGATAATTGCACCTCCGTGAGTCAGATCAAAAAATCCAAAGTCTCCTACTTCAGGTTCTATAACTATATCTGCAATATCAAGGTAATACCGGGTCATCTCGCGCTGCATGATACTGAGACTTATATCAAGTACGTTGCGAATTGATAATCTATTCTTGTTTTGTCTATCTTGTGTGTCGCTGTTTTTTAAGTCCTTCAGCTTATTTCTGGTATTTTCATTTTTTATGGATGAGGCTATGATAAAATTCACACCCATTTTCTTTAAAGAATCAGTGGGCAGGGGTTCTATCACCCCGCCATCAACAAGAACATAATCGTTTATACATACTGGAGAGAAAAAAGCCGGAATAGCGATGGAGGCCCTGACTGCATCGAGCAGTCTACCTTTAGACAGTACCACTTTTTCCCCTCTTATAAGGTCTACAGCAACACAGCATAATTTTATACGGCAGTCGCTAAAAGTCTTATCTCCCAAGAATTTCTTCAGTTCTTCCTCGACCCTCCGCCAGTTTATAATCCCTGTCTTTGACAATGTCAGGTTAGAAAAAAGTAAAAAACTTTTCCAGTCCATTGACCGAACATAAGCTTCCATTTCCTCCAGCATTATACCGGAACAGTAAAAGGCACCGATTATAGAACCCATACTTGTACCCGATACCGCTACTATATCTACACCCAGTTCTTCAAGTACCTGCAAAACACCGATATGGGAAAATGCCCTTGCTGCTCCCCCGCTTAGTGCTATGCCTATCTTCTTTTTCTTTTTAAAGATTGCTCTAAGCATCTTCTTGAAAAATTTCAGATAATAGATTTGGCGGCTATATTAAAACCGCTGACTTGTATAATTATACTATTTTCAGATGCACAGTACGAGTGAGTCTGGGCACCGGATCAATTTACAATAAAATCATTGTAGAGTAAAATCTCTTTAGTTTCTAAATACGACCAACAATTATATGACCGGTAAGATTTTCAAAATTATTGTTTTTTTACTATCTGTCATACTTACCATTTCAATGATTTTACCAATGCTGTCATGCAGTAAAATAAATCTTGAAAAACTTGGATTGAAACCTGAAGAAGATACCGGAAACGAGAAACCTGAAACTGAAATGGTCAGTGATGAAGACAGCCAGGATACCAATGATACTCAGACGCATGCTAAAAAAACGGAGGATACCTCTCTGCCCGGTAAAGATGATTCCGATAGTCAGGATATTAGTACTGACCCTATCGGTATAGACAGTGCCGATACAACCAAATTACGGATATATTATAAAGAAGCAATTAAATATTTTGATAAACAATCTTATCTCATCGCTGAATATTATTTCAACAAAATCAAATACAGTTACTTTCTGCTTCAGGATCATATTTTCTATTACCTGGCAAATTGCCTTATGCTTCAGGAAAAATATGAACAATCGGAAGAATATTACTTGAGATTAATAGAAAATTATCCTGACAGCGTCTGGTTAGAAAAGGCCAGCCTTGAATATGCCGACCTCTTTTATATAAAGAAAGATTATGTTACCGCTGAAAAAGAGCACCAATACTTCCTTTCCACCTTTACCGATTCGGAATACCTACCATACTGTCTGTTTCAGCTGGCTGCCTGCCAGGAAAAGAACGACAAATTAGACCAATCCTTTGAAAACTATAAAAAAATATGGTTAAATCATCCTCTTAATGAATACTCTGAAACTGCATGGGACTGCCTAAACAGACTTGCAGAAGAGGACTTAATCGAACCTTTTATCCCCACAGCCAGACAGATCTACAGGAGAGCTGAGATATTTTTCAACAGCTATTATTATGATAGCGCGCTGGAAGAACTGGATAAAATACTGGAGGGAGACTATATAAATAATTTGCCGCAGAGCTTGCACAGTGAAGTGTTGTTTAAAAAAGGTATGTGTTACTACAACCTCGGCGACTATGACCAGGCCAGATCTTACCTGATACAGTCCTATGAAAAGTCAGCGTCAGGTCCGGTAGCTGATGACAGCCTCTTTTTTTTAGGAAGGGCTCTTACTAATCTTGACCGTACGGACGACGCTATTTCTTATTACCAAAAACTTCTAAGCCTTTTCCCCAGCAGCAATTACTGCGATGATGCACTTTACAGGATCGGTAGAATATATTCTTTAAAAGAAAGCTACAATAAAGCCGCCAGCTACTTTCAAAAAGTATCCAGTGATTATCCCGGCGGAGACAAACTACCTGATGCACTCTGGGGGCTTGGCTGGATAAAGTACAGATCGGCTGATTTTGATTCTGCAGGTGCTGCCTTTTCTGATTATGCCTCTTCATATAAAGGTACTCGATTGGAAGAAAAGGGATTGTTCTGGCAGGCTAAGTGTCTTCAGAAACTGGGAGAAAATGGAAAGGCGGCGACTTTATACTTGGAAATTATAAATTTAAATTCATATTCCTACTACACATTTAAATCCAGAGAATTGTTGGCAGAAATGGATATAAAAGCCCAGATAAAAGAAATAGATACTCAGCTGGATCCCGAAAACTCTCAGATTGCAGACACTATTCCGGATATATATGCCCTTTTAGAACAGGAGGATAGTCTTCAGGATGTAATGATAAATCATATAAACAAAGCTATTGAGCTGTACAAACTGGAATTTTATAACAGTGCTTCTCTGGAAATAGAGGCAGCAGAAAGCGAGATCGAACAAGACCCTTCGGGTATTTTAAAGATTGCGACTCTGTTTTTAAAATCCAAAGATTATGGGGGTTCAATAAAAATTATCGACAAAAATATCAAAAAGTTAAAGTCCGAACTTGATAAACCCCATATGGATTATCTATATTATCTTTATTACCCTTATGGCTATAAAGAAACTGTACAGAATTACAGTAATCAATATGCCCTTGACCCGCTCTTTACCCTGGCAGTAATAAGACAGGAAAGCCATTTTATGCCTCTTGCAGGTTCTTATGCAGGAGCACAGGGGCTTATGCAGATCATGCCTGCAACAGGAAAAGGAATAGCCGGCCAGATAGGAATCCAAAATTATAATGACTTCATGCTTTTAGAACCCGAGATAAATATTAAAATGGGCACCTTTTACTTAAGGCAGCAGCTGGACAACTTTAACCAAAACCAGTTCTACTGCCTTGGAGCTTATAACGGCGGCCCGGGAAAAATGAGCGAGTGGATATCAAAACGGGGCAGTATGGATATTGATGAATTTATTGAAAGTATTTCTTATGAACAGTCAAGGGAATACATAAAGATAGTAATGGCTAATTATTACTTTTACCAGATGCTGTATGATTAGGTATCCTGCCAGACTGAAAGATATCTCTCACCTGTATCCGGTAAAATCACTACTATGACCCTACCGGCTGATTCACTTCTCTCTGCTACTTCTATTGCAGCCTTCATTGCCGCTCCACCTGATATACCCGTAAGCATTCCTTCTTTTTTTATAATCATTCGGGCTGTACTTTCCGCGTCTTTACTGGAAACCTTGATAATCTCATCGATTATACTTAGATTTAAAACTTCCGGGATGAAACCTGCACCGATCCCCTGTATTTTGTGCGGTCCGGGGCTGCCTCCTGAAAGAACCGGTGATTCAGCAGGCTCAACCGCTATGATTTTAACCGAGGGCTTTTTTTGTTTGAGGACTTCCCCTACACCGGTAATAGTCCCGCCGGTACCCACTCCCGCAACAAATATATCCACACTGCCATCGGTATCGGCCCATATTTCCTCGGCTGTCGTTTTACGGTGTATTTCAGGATTTGCACTATTTTTAAACTGCTGGGGAATAAAGCTGTTATTGATCTTATTATGAATTTTTTCTGCTTCCTCCACAGCTCCTTTCATTCCCTTTGAACCGTCTGTCAGGACCAGTTCCGCTCCTAATACTTTAAGAAGCTTCCGCCTTTCCAGACTCATTGTATCGGGCATGGTAATAATAAGCTTATATCCCCTGGCAGCACATACAAATGCCAGAGCAATACCGGTATTTCCACTGGTGGGTTCTATAATAACCGTATCCTTATTTATCAGGCCTTTGCTTTCAGCATCTTTGATCATTGAAACCCCTATCCTGTCTTTGATGCTTGAAAGCGGATTAAATGACTCTAATTTTGCAAGTATAGTGGCATCTATTCCTGCTGTTAGCCTGTTGATCCTGACCAGAGGTGTACGGCCTATCGTTTCTGTAATATCATTAAAGAATTTCCCCATGGTTTTATCCTGTATTAACCTTTATTTTCCCTCTTGTCCCAGACTCTTTTAGCCTTGCCTTTGCTTCTTTCAATAGTTCTGGGTTCTTTAAGGACGGCTTTTATTCTGATACCTATAGCCGATTTTAGTTTATCTTCAATACTTTTTTCAAAATCTTCCAGCTTCATTATCTTTTCCTGGAAATTTTTCTCAGACACTTCTACCCAGACCTCTACGTTATCCATATAATTTTTCCTGTCAACAACTATCAGGTAATGGGGCTCCAGATCTTCTACATTCATAAGAACTTCTTCTATCTGAGACGGGAACACATTTACTCCCCTTATTATCAGCATATCATCAGTCCTCCCTGCAGGTTTTGACATTCTGATAAATGTCTTGCCGCAGGGACACTTATCCTTTATAAGACAGCATATATCTTTGGTCCGGTATCTTATAACCGGAAAAGATTTTTTGGTAAGGGAAGTAAAAACCAGTTCGCCTTTTTCTCCGGCAGGGAGTGTCCTGCCTGTTCCGGGGTCGATTACTTCCGCTAAAAAATGGTCCTCATTTATATGCAGGCCGTTTTGCTCCAGGCACTCGCATGACACTCCTGGACCTATGACTTCACTCAGGCCGTAGCTGTCAAGAGCAGTGATATTTAGTCTTTCTTCAAGTTCACCTCTCATAGATTCTGACCAGGGTTCTGCTCCGAAAAAACCTAACTTCAAATGTAATTTTTTAAAATCCGCTCCGATCCTTTCTCCGACTTCAGACATATACAGAGCATAGGAAGGCGTGCTGCAGAGGATGGTCGATTTAAAGTCACTCATGATCTTTATCTGCCGTTCTGTATTACCACCTGAAATGGGAACTACCAGGGAGCCCAATTTCTCTGCTGCATACTGAAATCCAAATCCGCCGGTAAACATGCCAAATCCATGGCTTACCTGCACTACATCTTCTTTCCTTGTTCCCACATCGTACATTATCCTCGCCAGGACTTCCGCCCAGACTTCTATATCTTCTCTGGTATAACCGACTACAGTTGGATTTCCGGTCGTCCCTGATGATGAATGCACTCTTATTACTTCGCTCAATGGGGTACAGAAAAGCCCAAAGGGATAATTTTCTCTTAAGTCCTCTTTTGAGGTAAAGGGAAGCTTTTCAATATCTTTTACGCTTTTTAATTTATCGGGATCAAGCCCGGCATCGTCTATTCTTTTCCTGTAATACTGGTTATTTTTATATGCGTGCTTTAAAGTCTCTTTCAATCTTTTAAGCTGGACGGATTCTATTTTATCCCTGCCTTCAGTTGAAATTTCTTCATCCCAGAATTTTTTCTCAACCATTATTTAAAGTTTTTCTCCTTTCCTTTTATCCAAAACTCTCTTGGCTTTACCGGTACTTCTCTGTATAGTCTTGGGCTCTTTCAGCTTGACATCTATTTTTATTCCAATGGCAGAGTAAAGTTTATGTTCTACCAATGACTCAAATTTCTCCAGTTCGTTCATTTTCTCCGAAAAAACATCTTCCGATACTTCAATCCATAATTCAAGGGTATCCAGATATTTTTTTCTGTCCACGACAATGAGATAATGGGGCTCTACTTCCTTGATTTTCATAAGCACTTCTTCTATCTGTGACGGGAATACATTTATTCCCCTTATGATAAGCATATCATCAGCTCTTCCTACAGGTTTGGCCATTCTTGCATGTGTTCTTCCGCATATGCACTTATCAATATTAATGTACGAGAGGTCTCTGGTCCTATACCTTATCACGGGGAGCGCTTCCTTGGTAAGAGAAGTGAAGACCATTTCACCGGTCTCCCCGGGTGGAAGCTTCTTTCCTGTTTTTGGATCGACTATTTCAATTATAAAATGGTCTTCAGCTACATGAAGACCATTTTTATAGGTACACTCGCATGAAACACCCGGACCGATTATTTCACTGAGGCCGTAGATATCAATAGCCTGGATATTAAGCCTGCGCTCGATCTCACTTCTCATTTCCTCCGTCCAGGGTTCGGCTCCCATTATTCCCACAGCAAGAGGAAGCTTTTCAAAATCAATACCCAGTTCCTTTCCGACTTCAGCAAGATACAGGCCGTAAGAAGGGGTGCAGCATATTACCGTAGAGCCATAATCGGTCATTATTTTCAGCTGCCTTTCGGTATTACCTCCCGAGGCTGGAATCACTACTGCCCCTAAAAGCTCGCCTCCATAATGAAGGCCCAATCCTCCGGTGAAAAGACCGTAACCATAACTATTCTGGATTATATCATTTTTCCTCACGCCGGCTCCGTACAGGTCCCTTGCTATCAGGTTGGCCCACATTGAAACATCGTTTTTTGTATATCCTACAACTATAGGATTGCCAGTTGTCCCGGATGAAGAATGGATCCTTACCACTTCATCCATTGGTCTTGCAAAAAGTCCGAAGGGATAATTTTTACGGAGATCATCTTTGGTAGTAAAGGGTATTTTTACCAGATCATCCAGGTTATTAAAATCCCCCGGATTTATCCCTGCATCATCAAAACTCTTTTTATAGAAATCTACATTATTATAAGCGTTTATAAGAGTTTTTTTCAGCCTCTCAAGCTGAAGCTGCTCAAGCTTTTCCCTTGACAGAGTCTCTACTTCCTCTTCCCAGTAAATACTACCCATAAGATGATCTCCTTTCCTTATATATCTACTATCTATACTATTTAAAACATTTGTCCACTATTGCTTTTCTAACCGGTTTGGTAAACAGAGTCACAACAACGGTTACAATCAACGATAGCGGTAAAGCAATAAGTATTGGATCTACCGCACTCCATGGGTATGGAAGTATTGTTGTCTTTCCAGTTAGAAGATTGACTAATCCTAACATTTTAGCATTTGATTCATGTACAAAGAACATCCAGAACACGCTTGACGCCAGACCTACTACCATCCCGCTGATAGCACCGGCCTTTGAAGTCCTCTTCCAGTAAAGTCCCAGTACATACATAGGTAAAAATACTGCCGCACAGACGCCAAAGAACAGTGCAGTACCCCTGGCAATAATACTTGGTGGCAGATAATAGCCCAGGACTACACTGACGATAATTCCTATTACTACTCCTAGTTTGGTGACAAGCAGGCCCTTTCTGGATTTTGTTTCTTCCTGCTTTTCAGCAACTGCAGTACCCACCTGGAGCATATCTCTTGAAAAAGCTGTTCCAAGGGCATGGAACTGAGAGCTTATAGTGGACATGGCAGCAGCAAGAAGTGTCAGCATAAATACGTATACAAACCATGGCGGCATGGCCATATTAATAAATGTAGGGATCACCAAATCTGTATTTCCTTCTGCTGCAGCTATGGCAACCTGACCTGTCTGGTTGAATAAATAGACATTTGAAAGTGCGCCTACTACGAATGCAACACCAGTCATAAACAGGATAAATATACCGCCGACCAAAACTGCCCTGTTTAATTCCTTGTTGCTCCTGACGGTCATAAATCTTACTACCAGCTGGGGCTGGGCAAGTACTCCAATACCGACACCCAGGACTATGGTTGAGACCAGGTTCCACCATAATGGAGAACCTAATACAGGCATTGTAGTCCACCCCTGATGGCCGCCTGCAGTCAGGCTTTCAGGGACTTTGGAAACTAAATTCGTCAGTGCTTCATGAGCAGGCATGATACCGCCAAGAGCCCTGTAAGTCAAAACCATAAGTACCGCCATACCTATAAACATAATAGTTCCCTGGAGAGCATCGGCATACATAACACCCTTAAGCCCACCCGCAATTACATAGGCAGCGACAATAATAGAGAATATAGCCAGTGACAGCACAAAATTAATATTTAATGTACTTTCAATGAATCTTGCCGCTCCGATCAGTACCACTCCGGTATAAAGGGGCATAAAAACAAATATTACCACACCGCCTAGTATCTGTATGAATCTTGAGTCATATCTTCTGCCCAGAAATTCCGGAAAAGTATGTGCTTCCAGCTTTAATCCGATCTTCCTGGTCCTTTTCCCGAAGAATATGAAAGCTATAGCTATACCAACGGCAATATTTAAGAAGGTAAGCCACAAAAGTCCCATTCCAAAGACCCCCGCCGCTCCACCAAAACCGACAATAGCTGAGGTGGAAATAAAGGTGGCGCCATATGAAAGGGCCATTACATAAGGATGTATCTTTCTGCCGGCTATCATAAAATCTCCGGTAGTCTTGGTTCCTCTGTATCCCAGATAGCCTAAAAAACCTATGATCATAAGATACACTATTACAATTCCACTAAATAACGGTATATTCACTTAATTCTCCTTTCTATAAATTTTAAACTTTTTTACCTGCTCTGCTATCTGTCTTTATTCCACATCACCGCTCCGTAGACTATACAAAATAAAGTGCTCAATATGCATAGCAAATAAACCAAAAAAATCGATACACCAGCAAAGCCTAACATATAACCTCCTTTCAGTTTTAAAATTTTTACTATTAAAAACTTCTTTTTATTTGACCTGTCAGCTGCAAAGCTTTATACCATTTTCATGCAGGATTTTTTCTGCTTCGGTGATATCTGCAACACTCAGGACTATCCTTGTATTCGCGATCACATATATATAATCTATATTTATTCCTACATCGGCTAAAATATTAAGGATATTGTAGAGCTGGCCGGGTTTGTCTTCTACCTCTATGCATATAACATCAGCAACATGAGTTGTAAAACCCGCTTCTTTAAGCAGTTGTCTTGACTTTTCAACATCATCTACCACCAGCCGTAGTATACCGTAATCCCTTGCTTCAGTGGTTGAAAATCCCTGAAGGTTTATATTACGATCCTTTAAGATCTTTGATACTTCCGCCAGCCTGCCTGCCTGATTCTCCAGAAAAACAGTCAATTGTTTTATGGACATTTTTCCACCCCGCACTTAATTTACTAACTTAATATTTTTTTACCTTCATTAAAAGCCCCTATATTTACCTCTACTGCGCGTTTGGGGACATTGTCTTTTATGGACTTTATCCACGAATCTCTTTTTATAGGAATAAAATTAGAGAGGCTTCCTAAAAGCACTGTATTTGAAACTCTTATTTCATTTAAATTTTTTGCAATCTCTGTCGCTTTTACCATCATATAATTGGAAGTATAGCCAGTTAATTTTGATATTATATTTTCAGGATACTTAATGCCATCTAAATACATTGAAGAAGGATAAATCTCAAAATCATTTACAATTATAAACCCTTCTGTATCTAACTTATAAATGTATCTGACCGCTTCCAGCTTTTCCAGGGACACTATAAAATCTGCACTGTTTACAATAGGTGAATAGACCTTCCTGCCTATTCTTACACTTCCGATGACACTCCCTCCTCTCTGAGCCATTCCGTGTACTTCGGAGACCTTTACATCAAAGCCATCCAATAGGGCAGCTTCAGCTAAAACAGTGGTTGTAAGAATTATTCCCTGGCCTCCGACTCCTGTAAATAAAATCGACATAATACTGCCGCTCTCCAGGAGTTTTTTCCACCTTTTTAAGTATTTTTCCTGTTTTACGCCTTTCGGCCTCTTTTTTTTATAATTATTAACATTATTGTCGTTTTTCATAAAAAAATGTTTTATTATTTTAGAATAAAAGTTTAATAAAAGAACAACTCATTTATTATTATTCAATCTTTATAGCATTTTTTTTACATATATCCACACAGACCCCACAGCCGGTACACATAAGCTCATTAATAGAATACCTGTCTTCCCTGAGTTCAATTGCCGGACACCCGAATTTCAAACATAGACCGCATTTTTCGCACTTTTTTTCATCGATATAAACATTGACTACAGTTTTGCCCTTTTCTAAAAGTACACATTTTCTCCTGGCTATAATGACTGAAAGCTGGTCTTTTTTTAGCTCCTCTCTGACCGTTCTCTCAAATAGGTCTATTTCATAAGGATCGACCACTTTAATATTCTTTACCCCTGCTCCACGTGCAATTTCTTCTGCTTTGACTTCGGTTGTATCTTCACCCATAAGAGTTTTTCCAACACCAGGATTGACTTGATGGCCGGTCATAGCAGTAATCCTGTTATCTAAAATTATTATTAACCCGCTTCCTTTATTGTACACACTGTCTACCAGAGGAGTAATGCCAGAATGGAAGAAAGTTGAATCTCCGATCACTGATACTATTTTCCCTTTTGTCTTTGGGTCTGCCTTTTCCATCCCCAGTGCCTGTCCGATCCCAGCACCCATACAAAGACAGCTGTCCAGCGAACTTAAGGGCGGCAGCACGGAAAGAGTATAGCATCCGATATCTCCCATTACCTTTAGTCTCAATTTCTTTAAAACATAAAAAACCGAACGGTGCGGACATCCTGCACATAATACGGGAGGCCTCTGTGGGATGCTGCCTGAAGACGACTTTTTATTCTCCGGATTGACTGAGATGTTTTTACTGGCATCAAAATCAATATCAGTTCCTTTGCCGTGATGCCTGCCGATAAGATCCGTACCAAAAATCTGGCTGTGAAAATCTTCTAATATTTCCGGACTGAGTTCCCCATATTGGGGAAAATACTCTTTACCCAGGACCTTGACTCCAAGATTCATCTGCTGTATTTGTTCCTGTATGAAAGGCTCCAGCTCCTCGATTACAATAAGCAACTTTTTACCCTGGGCAAAATCATTTATAACTTTATAGGGAATTGGATTCGTGATCCCGAGTTTTAATATAGGCGTATGGTGAAAAATTTCTCTGGCATATTGAAAACTGATCCCGGATGTAACCATCCCGATACTCAAGGATTTGTTCTTTCCGGTTTTGGGAGAATATAAACGGTTCAAACTGCTCTGTTCCGAAAACCTGACCAGCAGATTCCATCTTTTAAGTAAAGCTTTATGCCTGATCCTGCCAAAAGCCGGTATCATAACATATTTCTGGCAGTCTTTTTCATATCCCCTTCCTTTATGTTCGACTCTCTTGCCCATTAGCACTACCGATCTAGAATGAGAAATTCTTGTGGTCGTTCTGAGCATAACGGGGGTATCAAATCTTTCGCTGATATTAAAAGCTTTAATAACAAAATCTCTTGCTTCCTGGCTGTCCGAAGGTTCCAACATAGGTACTTTTGCAAACCTGGAATAATATCTATTATCCTGTTCGTTCTGCGAACTATACATACCTGGATCATCAGCCGATACTAAGACCAGCCCTGCATTGATACCCGTATATGCAAGGGTCATAAAAGGGTCCGCTGCAACATTAAGGCCCACATGCTTCATTGCAACCAGTGTTCTTGCCCCGCCAATACTGGCACCGGAAGCTACTTCCAGAGCGACTTTTTCGTTTATAGACCACTGACTGCAAATTTCTTTATAATGTGAAATACTTTCAAGAATCTCGGTAGAAGGGGTCCCAGGATAAGCAGTTGCAACTCTGACTCCTGCTTCATATGCGCCACGGGCAATTGCTTCATTACCTGCTAAAAGCTTTAATTGGCCTTTTTTCTTCAATAAACTCATCACCTGCTTTAGTAATCCAAAATAACAAATGATCAGTGCGTAAACCTTAAAATCACTTTTTTAAATAGAATTTTTAAGTCTCTTTTATTTATAAAGCCGGGAATTTTTAATTTTTAATATATTACACTAATTCTTGTATACTTTCCACTTTAAAAAATGTTTTATCTCTTAATTTTATTCCATTTTTAATATAATATATTTACACATGGCAGAAAGAGTAAGGAAAAAGCGATACAGGAGAAACATAGACTATAAATATATAATCTATGTCATAGTCTTTATAGCTCTTCTTCAATTACTGATTTTAAAAATATATTATCAGGAAGAGCCGTCCAAACTTCCCGAAAAACTCTTTTCTTCTAAAAAAGATTTCCCTATTTCCGAACTGATTCTTGACATTACTAACGAAGAGCTGGGATCCGTATCTCTTGAAGATGCCGACGCCCAGGAAGATGATGCCGCCGAAACGGAGGAAAATTCTTCTAATGAACTGGGAAGCCTGAACCTGACTGATACTCAGAAAAACATCACTCTAAGGATCTTAGAGCTTCTTGATGAGGATATAGAGTATGGAATGGAATATTTTTCAGATACATATTATCCCAGCACTGATAATAAATGGATATCCACTGATGTGATCTCAGTCACGTTAAACGATTGCGGCATTGATATAATGGAACTTATCTATAAAGACATGCTTGAGCATAAAGAAGATTATCCTATAGATACAATAACTGGCAGAAAGACAGCAATAAAATATATTGACTCCAGAAATGTTTTTTTCCAGGAAAGATTCTTTGAGCGCAATGCATTAATCCTGCCTGCCGAATACGACATTGAAGATGAAAACAGGAACCTTATATGGCAGGCAGGGGATATTGTATATTTTCAGATAGATAAAGACGATCCTGATAGCGATCATTATGGAGGATTTATTTCACCTCATAAGAATGAAGACGGAGTCCCTCTGGTAATAATGATCTCCAGTGAATTTAAAAAGGTCAGTGAAGTAGATGTACTTTTAGAATATAAAATAGCCGGACACTTCCGTTACCCGCCTCCGGAAGTCGACTGAGCTGTCTGCAGGCACTAATTGTCTTTATAATATTTATAATATATTTTTCTTGCCAGGTAAATAAACGGGGTATCAGCAGCTGCTACTATTAGTTTTAATAAATAAGTGGTAAGCAATATCTGCAGCCAGACACCAATATCGTATAAACCCAGCAATGCAACAGTACAAAATATAACACTGTCAATCAACTGGCTGACCATCGTGGATAGATTATTCCTTATCCATAAATGGTGCGGCCTACTGAAGATTTTTTTCCAGAATGCAAACGCCCAGACGTCATGCAGTTGACTGACAATATATGCAGCCAGGCTGCCCAATGCCAAACGCGGCATAATCTCAAATATGGTCTCCAGAGAGCTCTGCACAAAATCTGAAATATCTGGAATAAACTTCAGGCATATCCACATTATAACCGTCATGCTGATCATGCAAAAGAAACCTATAAAGACTGCTTTTCTTGCAGCAGCCTTGCCGTAAACCTCGCTCAGTATATCTGTGGTCAAAAAAGTAGTACCGTATATTATATTACCCAGCGTCGCCACCAGTGTAAATAATTCAACTGTCTTTAAAACCTGGATATTTGCTATTATAATGGCCACACCTATCCAGGCATAAAGACCCACTTTTCCAAAGAACCTGTAGGCAAGAAGTACAATACCAAAATTTACAATAATTAATAACAGCCATAATAATTCATTTTTAAACAGCATACTTATATAAGATCTTTCATTTATTAATTACTGATGAACCGACGTTTCCTTGTCAGCTTTCGGCACCCTATTTAAAGTTTTTATATTCTACAATAAAAATTACCTATTTGCACTTAAAACAATCATACCAGCTTTTTCCTTAAGTAAATTTTTGAAATAATGGCATATATTGAGTTATAATGTTTAAAAAAGAAAATATCTTATTTAATTTTTATACAGGCTGGAGGCCGCTAAAGATGGAGAAAAAAAAGGGTATTGATAAAAAGGATTTTGGTTTCATTATCGGAGGAGCAGTATTAGGAGCAATTGCCGGATATATAATAAATAGAGTCGGGATTAAAAATATAATGGGCATGTTAAAACAAAAAGAAATTATCCCGCCTTCTATTTCAAATCTAATAAACGAATTTTCTTCCAGGAAAAAGTCGTCTTAGGAAAAAATACTAACTTTGCCGACCCTGATAAAGAATTTTTAACATGCATAAATTGAATATAAATTATAAAATTCTTTAACTATCTCTTCAGCGGCTTTTTTCTCATTACCATGAAATAATATACAATAGCTGCTACCCACCAGAATCCAACTACCCATGTTACAAGCAGTACTACCAGCCATATAGTTTTAGCATTCTCACCGCCATCGGGAAATTCTTCATTTTTTCTTCTGGCACAGTCCACAATCGTTATGATCCATACTACAAGCAGGAAGATCCCGATCATGGCAAAAAATATCCAACAAACAACTGCAAAGATGCCTATACCTACTCCTACAGCTTCTTCACTACCATAGCTATAATTATAATTACAGCTGACACCTGCTAGAGACAGTGCTATAACCAAAAGTGATAGTAATGCAAGCGAAGATATTTTTTTCATCTTTCCTCCCCGGATCGATAAATGAGATTAATAAAAGTTCTTTTTATTTTAACACTAAAAAAATACCTATTCAATTTCCTTTAAAATTATCCTTCGTCCTCCGTTTCTCTTAACTTTGGAGAGTCAAACCATGTACCTGAAATCTGGTAAACTCCCTCATCCGTTACGGAAATTACTGCTTTCACAATTACATCCTCGGGCTCTTCTGTATAATCGGCCTCGTAGATGACCACATAAATATCACCCTGGACATAAGAGTCTATATACCTTTTGGAGTCCTTTTCGTATTCTCCAATAGTATCCTTTAGATAAGTGGATAATTTGGTAAAATACTCTTCAGTAACTACTTTAAGCATCTCGTCATTCATATCCTTATTATAGCTTTCAAAATCCTGTTCATTTAGAGAAACCAGGACGTTTTCTACAGCCGTATCAGTAAAAGAAATAATTTCTTCATCAACTTCGTTGTTGCATCCTACAGCGGCTACACTTAATATAAGTGCTGTTACTGACAGAAATATTAAAACTTTCCTTCCCATAATAAATGTCCTCCCAGACTAAACCTCCAAAAAAATAATTTTAAAATCATTATGCTCTTAACTTAATCTTATTTCTCTCCCATATTTGAAAACATTCCCCAATCGAAATCTATAAAGATTATCATGGTATTGGTATTAGTCTCAGCCAGCATAAAGGCCTGCCTGACATCACCTTTAGCAGCAACCAGCATTTTTTTCTGACCTGTACCCCCGGCCTGCTGTCCGCTCTCCAGTTCCTGTATATCCCATCCTCTATCACTGAGCGAATTATAATAATCCAAAACTTTTATTACTTTATCTGCAGTTGAATAAACTGTAGCTTTTAATTCCTGTTCCTTTATCTCCTGTGGAAGCTCATTTAAAATCCCAAGCTCTTCTTCGGATAAATTCACCCCGTATTGTCCGATCAATTCCACAATCCGCTCTATATCACCTTCTACCTGTACCAGAGCAACTGAATCAGGGTATATCAGATCGTCTGCCAGAAGACTCTGGTCGATATTTTCTCCGACTTTAATTTCAAATCCGGTCAACCTTTCAAAAAAAGAAAAGATGGGGCATACACAGCCGGCCGTGACAACAGCCGTTATTATTAATAATAAAACCATCATCAAAAACATCTTTAATTTTAATCGGACTGTTTTAAACATCGCAGATTACCTTCCTTCATATTTATTTTTTAAATAAAAATCCTCGGAATCCGGTTTTTAAACATACACACTACTTCATAATTAATAGTCCCCATCATTCTGGCAATATCTTCTGCAGTTATCTCCTGCCCTTTATATTCGCCAATCAATATAACTTCATCACCAACACTGACAATAGCATCTTTTACAATATCTGTAATATCAATCATAAACTGGTCCATGGTAACATTACCTACTACCGGAGCAGGCTTTCCTTTAACTAAAACTATGGCTTTATTGGAAAGCAGTCTTGAGTAGCCATCCGCATAACCTACAGGTACAGTTGCAATTATACTGTCTCTTAGAGTCTTAAAAGTACCGCAGTAGGAAATAGTCATATCTTCTGGAACTTTTTTTATAAAAGTTACCTTTGCCTTGAGACTAAACACAGGCTTCAAATTTAACACGGAATCAACAGCATCTGGATTAAGCCACTCATAATAATCCCGGTCATAAGGATTCAGGCCGTATATAGCAATCCCGACCCTTACCATATCAAGGTGCATATTTTTATATCTAAAAAAAGCTGCGCTGTTTGCACAATGGTAAAAGCCTGGTTCAGTTTTATTATCCTTAATACTCTCTATTACTTCATTGAATCTATCCCACTGCAGTTCTGTATATGAACCGCTCCTGCAGCTGGCACATGCATAATGAGTAGAAATACCATTAATTTTCAGATTAGGAAGAGCTATAATTTTTAATATCTGATCGGCTGCATCATCAAAGTTTATTCCTATCCTGTGCATTCCTGTATCTACATTTAAATTAATCGTTATTTCTTTGCTTTTCTTCACACATTCTCTTGAAATTGATTGCGCTGATTCGTAAGAGTTTGCACTCAGAATCAAATCATTCTCAGCAGCTTCTGCTACTGTTTTAGCAGGACTTTCGCCCAAGACATAAATCGGTATATCTATACCCGCTTTCCTTAACTTTACTCCTTCTTCAACCAGCGTCACCCCCAGTGCATATACCCCGCATTTTATTGCCTGTTTTGAAATCTCTACTGAACCGTGACCGTAGGCATCAGCCTTTACTATTGCCATTATTTTAGTATTTTCAGAGTTGGAATAAGATTTGATTATTTCAATATTATGGCTTAGATGGGAAAGATTGATTTCAGCCCAGGCAAATCTTTTATCTTTTAGGTAATCTTCTTGCAAATGATACTCCATTAATATGACTAGACTTTCAAATCATTGATTTTACAATATCTGCCCTCGTGATTATTCCTACCAAATCACCTTTATTGTTTAGCACAGGGACTCTGTTAATATTGTTCCTTATCATTATATTAGCGACTTCACTGACCGGTGTATCCGTACCAGCTGTCTTGACCTTGCTGGTCATGACATCTTTCACTTTCGTTCCAAGATATTTCTTTAGGTTCCTTTTGAATTTGTTCAGGCTTTCAAGATATATAATACTGTCCAGTAATTTGAAGTATCCCGGAAAATGTAGATCGGCATCCTGTACGATCAGATCACCCTCAGTGGCAATTCCGACCAGACTGCCGCTGTCGTCTACCACAGGTACCCCGCTTATTTTATTTTTAACCAGTAATTCCGAAAGTTCGTTTACTGAAGTATCCCTTTTTATGGTAATGACTTTTTTTATCATAATATCCTTCGCTAAAAGTTCTGACATCCTAAACTCCTATCATATCTATTTTGCTAAATTAAGTCATCTTTAAATTTTAATCCTTCAATCTCCAAAAAAACTTTCTTAATGCCCTCAAGAAGATCTGTTGCTATAAGTGATGTTCTGCTGGTTTCTTTTACCATAATATCTGCCGCAAGTCCATGAATAAATACTCCACATACAGCACTTTCCATAAGTCCCATACCCTGACACAGCAGTGAGCCTATAATCCCGGTCAGTATATCTCCGGTACCGGCCGATGCCAGCCCCCAGTTCCCAGTGGGATTGATAAATGTGGTATTTTTATAATCGGAAATTATAGTCCCGGCTCCTTTAAGCACGGATATTAATTTATACTTCTTTGCAGCTTTCAGATTTATTTTTATTCTATCTTCCAATTTGATCTTATCGATGCCCATTATTGATGATAATTCACCCGGGTGGGGGGTCATTATGACATTTGTCAGATCAAAATCTTCCATACTTTCAACATCTCTCGGCCCGTAAAGTGCATATAGGCCGTCCGCATCCAGCACAACCGGCTTTTCTGTCTTTCTTAACAGTTCTCTGACCAGGCAAATAGTGCTTGGATTTCTTGAAAGCCCCGGCCCCACTGCCAGAGCATCAAATCTATTACTCAACTCCAATATTTCTTCAAGACTGTTCATATGAATGGAGACATCATCTGTTTGTTCCACCGGATGAGTGATTACTTCTGTTAATTTTTGTTCAAAGATGCTGTTTAATTCCCAGGGGCAAACCAGAGTCACAAGCCCGGCTCCTGACCTTAGAGCTCCCATGCATGTCATCGAAGCTGCTCCGGTCAGTCCTAATGAACCTGCTATTACCATCAGACTTCCAACTTTATGTTTATACGTCCAGGGCTCCTTCGTAGGTATATTTTTAGATACCCACTGAAAATCAGGTTCAAAAATCTTTTCGTACCTGGCGAAATATTCTTCCGGGATACCAATATCTATAACTTTAACATCTCCTGAAAAGTATGCTCCCGGGTAATTTACCAGCCCTATTTTCTTACAGCCCATAGTTATGGTTTTATCTGCTTTCACTGCTGTCCCCAGGATTTTTCCATTATCGGAATCTACTCCAGAAGGTAAATCAATAGAATAAATTGTTTTGTTTTCACTTTTTTGCTTAACAGAATTTATGGCCTTGATCACTTCCTCTGCCGACCCGTAAATATTTTTGCCGTGCAGGCCGGTCCCAAATAAAGCATCTAAAATAAAATCTGCCTTTTCTAGCTCTTGTTCAAACGAAAAACTAATTTCTTTATCTTCTAAATTTAAATAATATATATTGATATTCTTAATTGACTTAAGTTTTTTAAAATAAAACATGCTGTCGGGACTCAATTTCTCCAAAGGGGATATATAAAAAACAGATATGCTCATCCCATAGAGCGCCAGACTCATAGCAGCAACAAATCCATCGCCGCCATTATTGCCGCTCCCGCATACTATCAGACCGCGTGCTGCTCTCTTTAGATTTTTGTTCTCAAAATCACTTATTATTTCTTTTGATGTTCCTTCTCCTGCATTTTTCATAAGCATTTTTGAGTCAATACCGCTGCCGATAGCTTCTCTGTCAATCTCAGCTACCCTGCTACCTTTTAGAACTCTGTTTAATATCATATCTTTTAAACTTTTGATTAATTTTATTTATAATATATTTTTAAGTTTATTATAACAAAAATTATTCTCTACTATAATATTATTAAAAAAAATGATTTCCTAAAAATGCAGATTATATTATTGCCACCGCATAGGCTACTGCAAATCTTTCCGTTGCCGAAACCGATATCTTTATTTCTTTTATTTTAAGCTTTTTACTGAACCGGTGAGTTTTTCCGTATAATTTTATATAGGGAGCTCCGGTATCAGTATTTGCCAGCTCAATTTCATTAAGGGAAATATTCCTGCTCACTCCTTCAGCCAGTGACTTTGCAACAGCCTCTTTAGCTGCAAAACGGGCAGCAAAACTTGGATATCTGCCTCTATTTTTTTTCCTGCAGTAATTTACTTCATTTTCAGTATAAACTCTGTTTAAAAATCCCGAATTTTTTTCAATAGCAGATTTAATTCTCTCTACTTCAATTATATCAGCCCCGACTCCGAATATTTCCATAATCTTTTACTCCACCGTTACGCTTTTTGCCAGATTTCTCGGCTGATCTACGTTTCTGCCCAGATTCTTAGCTATATAATAAGAATACAGCTGAACCGGTATAATGGTCAGGATAGCATATAGTTCTTCCAGAGTTTTAGAAATCTTAAAGACATAGTCAGCAGTTTTTTCTGTTTTTTTATCACCTTCGGTAACTATGCAAAATATGGTTGCTTTCCTTGCCTTTACTTCCTGTATATTACTAAGGATCTTTTCGTATACAGCATCTGCAGGCATTATACCGACTACCACTGTCTTTTCATCTGTAAGGGCTATAGGCCCATGCTTCATCTCTCCTGCAGCATAACCTTCGGCATGAATATATGAAATCTCCTTGAGCTTTAAAGCTCCTTCCATTGCTGCCGGAAGGCCGAAAACTCTGCCTAAAAATAAAAAACAGGTATACTTATAGGTTTTATCAGCAATTTTCTTTAACTCATCAGCTCTATCCAGTATAGCCTGTATCTTATCGGGGATTATTTTCAATTCACTGATTATTTCTTTAAATTTGTTCTCACCTATATTCCCTTTTTTCCCGGCAAAGTACAAGCCTATAAGATACATGACCATAATCTGAGCAGTAAAAGTCTTGGTGGCGCAAACGCCTATTTCCGGACCAGCATGAGTATATATTACAGAATCGGATTCCCTGGCCACTGTGCTGCCTACAACATTGGTAACAGCTACTATTTTAGCCCCTCTTGACTTTGCTTCTCTTATTGCAGCCAGCGTATCAATGGTCTCTCCAGACTGGGTTATAGCTATAAACAAACAGTCATCTTCTACCAGCGGACTCCTGTATCTGTATTCCGAGGACAGATCTACTTCAACCGGAATCTTTGCCCATCTTTCTATAACCTGCTTTCCAATCAAAGCAGCATGGTAAGATGTCCCGCAGGCTATGATCTGGATCTTTCTTAGTCTCCTGGCCTGCTTATCTGACAGATTAAGTTCATCAAAATTCAACTTCCCGTCTACAAGCCTGCCCCTCATAGTCTCTTCTACACCATAGGGCTGCTCAAAAATCTCCTTCAGCATAAAATCTTCATAGCCGCCCTTTTCAGCACTGACAATGTCCCAGTTGACCCTAAAGGGTTCTCTTTTTACTTTTTTCCCCTCCTTATCAAAGATTTCTACCTTATCTCCTGTAAGCCTTACAGTCTCAAAATCATTTATTATTATGAAATTTTTAGTATGCTCCAGTACAGCAGGTATATCCGAGGCAAGGAAATTACCATTCTTTGATACTCCTATAACCAGAGGGCTGGTTATTCTTGCTCCTATTATCTCTTTAGGCTGGCTAGCAGAAATTGCTACAATAGTCCCGGATCCTTTTATTTTCTTTAAAAGTTTCTGCATTGCTGAAAGCAGATCCTTGTCATTATATTTCTCCAGCAGGTGAGGTAAAACTTCGGTATCAGTTTCTGATATGAATCTATGCCCCTCTTTTTTAAGTTCTTCTCTAAGCTCAGCATAATTCTCTATTATACCATTGTGAATCACCGCAATATTTCCACTACAGTCAAGATGCGGATGGGCATTTGCTTTATTTGGTTCACCATGTGTGGCCCATCTTGTGTGCCCAATACCACAGTTGCCGTCTATTTTTAAATTCTTTAACTCATTTTCCAGAATCCCTATTTTCCCCGCTTCTTTTACCACAACGATCTCCGGATTTGTCAAACCTGTATTTCTTCCCGTAACATTTGATATTACTGCAATACCGGCAGAATCATAACCCCTATACTCCAATCGCTTAAGCCCGTTTATTAAAATATCTTTACATTTCATATTTCCGGTATATGCAACAATCCCGCACACTTAAATCCTCCAGAATATCAAAAAATAAATCTTATATTATTATACCTTATCCCTTTACATAACTCTTTTTAATGAAAGGTGAGGTCATGGATGACAACAGTCCGAAATAATCAAGATTAAAAGTAACTGTACCACCGGTTTCCGGTATCAAACAGCGGTCTTCTCTTTTTTTTAATTTATCTCTTTTTATACCTAAAATAGTATTATCGCTGCTCTGACCTATGATATATAAATCAGGATCACAGCAATAAATATTCCTGCTGCTGGCATCCTGCAGACCTAATGCTAAAATAATTTTATATACACCACTATCTTTTCTTTTTGCCTCTATTATTTCCGCTTCAAGAATAAACGAATCCATAAAAGCTCCTTTTATCGGCTTATAATCTACAGTATTATGTCCCAGAAGTATAGCCTCTCCTACTCTTATCTGACTGATCCCTTCCGGAACTGACCCCTCTTCAATCAGATTCCAGATACTTGACTTCACTGAGCATGGGACTCCGAAGCATTATAATCTGTTGATTCCTCCCATAAAAGCTTCTTAATTTCTTAAGATTTTCAAGCCGGATGTCTGCTAATATATTGACCCCTGATTTTTTTATTGCTTCTGCTATTTTTATATCTCCTAATACGCCCTTGGTAACACCGACCAGAGATATGCCTGACTGGGTGCATTTAAGGTTAAAAATTTTGCTGTTATGGGAGATTTTTTTCAGGTTTATTTTTAAACAAGGATAATTCATTAAGACAAAATCATTATCTCTTTGAAAACTGGGGTTTTTTTCTGGCTTTTTTTAGGCCATATTTTTTTCTTTCCTTAACTCTGGAGTCGCGGGTCAAAAAGCCTTCCCTTTTTAGTATTGGCCTGTATTCTTCATTTATTTCTAATAAAGCTTTTGAAATACCATGGCGCAGCGCCCCTGCCTGTCCCGATATTCCTCCCCCTGATAGATCTGCAATAATATCATATGCATTCTCGGTATTGGTAAGCTTTAAAGGTTCCACTATAATAGTCACAAGAGCTTCTCTTTTAAAATAATCTTTAAAGTCTTTTGAATTTACCAAAATCTTCCCTTCTCCAGGAAATAATCTCACCCTTGCAACTGACTGTTTTCTTTTTCCTGTTGCACTGTAAACTACTTCTTTAGCCAAATCAATTCTCCTTTTTATAAATCAATTTTTTCAGGTTTTTGAGACTTATGGGGATTTTTATTACCCCTGTATATTTTTAACTTCTTTAGTATTTTTCTTCCCAGAATATTATGCGGAAGCATACCCCGCACTGCATTTCTAATGACAGTTTCAGGTGATTTTTTCATCATTTCATCCAAGCTGATAGACTTTAAATTTCCGATATATCCAGAATGCCTGTAATAATTCTTACCTGCAAGCTTGTTTCCGGTTACTTTTACTTTATCTGCATTTATGACCACTACAAAATCACCACAATCCAGATGCGGTGTAAAAGTCGGTTTATTTTTGCCCCTTAATATTTTAGCTATTTCAGTACATAAGCGGCCCAGGTTTCTATCTTCTGCATCTACTAAAAACCACTTTCTTTTAATTTCTTCCTTTTTTAAATTAAATGTTTTAAGACCTACTCTCACAATAACTTCCTCCGCTTATCTAAAATACTTTACTCCTGTAAGAAATAAACCTTTTGCCGGAACTATTTTACCCGCTAATTCTCGGTCCCTTTCCACAAGAGCTTTGCTTATGCTTTCCAGATTTCTATCTCCATATCCTACTCCAAGTATAGTCCCTACTATAATTCTGACCATATTATATAAAAAAGAATTTGCTGCTATTTTAAAAATAATCAGATCTTCTTTTGTTTTTTCTACCGTAAATCTGAATATCTTTCTGACGGTATTACTCTCCAGACAACTGGGACTGCAAAAAGACCCGAAATCCTTTAATCCTATAAACATCCTTGCAGCTTTTTTCATAGACCTGATGTTTAATTCTCTGGTCACAAGGATGCTGTACTTTTTTAAAAAAACACTATGGTATTTTTTATTTACCACAAAATAACTATATTCTCTCTCAACAGCACTTTTTCTGGCATCAAAACAAGGGCTTACTTTTTCAATTTTTTTTATAACTATATCATCAGGAAGTAGACTGTTGACAGACCACTGAAATCTGTAAATATCTAAATTGCCGCTCTCTTTAAAATTTAGTATCTGATATTTGGCATGAACTCCGGCATCTGTTCTTCCAGCATATTTAAAATCCACTTTCCTTTTTAGGACCTTCGAAAACACTTCTTCCAGCCTGCCCTGAATGGTATTAGTCCCACCCTTCTGTATCTGAAAACCGTTATAATTGGTCCCATCATATTCCAGCACAGCCATATAGTTATCCATGATTTTGTGCCCGATAATCTATAATTTTCAAATTAACATTATCCTTTAAACTTACTTTGTTACCAGTTCCATTATTACCAGTTGGGCTCCATCTCCACTTCTGTTCTTATATTTGATTATTCTTGTAAAGCCACTTGATCTCTCATACATCCCTGGAGCTATTTCATTAAACAATTTCTTTACTGCCTCAGTGTTGCTTAATAGTCTAATACAGTTTCTTCTAGCTGACAGATTATCCTTTTTAGCCATATTTATTAATTTATCCACAAAACTCCTGAGATATTTTGCCTTCGCTATAGTGGTAGTAATCTTCCCATTTTGAAATAACGAAATAGCCAGATTTCTCATTATTGATTTTTGGTTACTGCTGCTTCCTCCAAATCTTCTGCCTTTTTTGGGTATTACCATATTTTAGCTCTCCTGTCTGCCGCTTTGCTTAAAGGATAATCCAAGTTCTCTTACTTTGTCTTTCACTTCCTGAATAGACTTCTGGCCAAAATTTCTAATATCAAGAAGCTCATCTTCAGTATATTCCAATAATTTCTCTACAGAATCGATACCTTCTCTCTTAAGACAGTTATATGCCCTTACTGAAAGCTCTAATTCTTCTATGGAAGGATATTCCTGTTTTTTATCTTCTTCCTCAATTTCCTCAAATATAGGCTTGTCTTTATCCTCTTTATCAGACAGATCAATCAGAAGCGCCATATAATCATTTACTATCTTGGAGGCCTGACTTAAAGCATCTTCCGGTTTGACACTGCCGTTAGTTTTAATATTTATAGAGAGTCTGTCAAAGTTTGTCATCTGGCCGACTCTTGTATTCTCTACCTTAAATTGAACCAGCCTCACAGGTGAAAAAATGGTATCCAGCGGTATAACTCCCAGGGGCTCTCCTTCAACTAAATTTTCTTCTGCTGTTTTATGCCCTTTATCTTTTTCAATTCTTATCTCTGCCTTTAATTTTCCCTTTTTGGTCAGGGTACAAATATACGAATCCGGATTTACTATTTCAACATCAGAAGAAAGCTTTATATCAGAAGCTTTTACGCTTGCAGGTCCTTTTTTATCAAGTTTCAGAAGCACTGGTTCATCTCCCTCCATTTTAAAAACGACCCCTTTTAGATTGGCAATGAATTCTATCATATCTTCTTTCATTCCTTCTAAAGTTGAAAACTCGTGCATGGTTCCCTCAACTCTTATCCTTGTAATACCCACACCTTCTATAGATGAAAGCAAAACTCTCCTAATAGAATTACCTAAAGTGTGGCCAAAACCCCTTTCCAATGGTTCAATTATGAATTCACCGTGAAAATCATCTTTATGCTTAACACTTACATTAGGTTTATGCATCTTTAGCAATTTATTTCTACCTCCTAAAGAAAAGATACTTAAATTACTTAGAATAAAGCTCTACTATTACTTGTTCGTTAATAGAAACTTTTATCTCATCCCGCTCAGGATATCTTACAAGCTTACCCTTTAAGTTATCCAAATTGACTTCTAACCACTCGGGCATGGTCAAACTGCTTCCGCTCTCCTTTGCTTCCAATATGGGCACTATTTCCTTACTTGACGGAGAAACACTTACTTCCTGCCCCCCTTTTAACTGATATGAAGGTTTATCGACCTTTTTACCGTTTACCTGAATATGCCCGTGATTGATAAGCTGCCTGGCCTGGGCCCTGGATGTGGCAAAACCCATAATATAAACAACATTATCCAGTCTGGTTTCCAGCAGCTGAAGCAATACTTCTCCGGTGACTCCTTTTTTTCTTACTGCTTTTTTGTAATAATTCCTGAACTGCCGTTCTAATACTCCATAGTATCTCTTGGCTTTTTGTTTTTCTCTCAGCTGGGTATAATATTCGGTTTCCATCAGTCTTCTTTTTGCTCTCTGTCCGGGAACGTAAGGTTTTTTCTCCATTGCACACTTATCAGAAAAACACCTCTGACCTTTTAAAAATAACTTTTCTCCTTCTCTTCTACACAGCTTGCAGGATGATCCTTTAGCTTCAACCATTTATACTTTCTCCTTGTTTTAAATTCACTAAACCCTTCGCCTTTTAGCCGGTCTGCACCCGTTATGGGGAACTGGTGTTACATCAATTATATTACCTATCTCCAGGCCGGCTGCCTGCAGAGATCTTACTGCAGTCTCTCTTCCCGAGCCTACACCTTTTACCCTGACGTCTATCTTGGCAACCCCATGCTCAATAGCATTTCTGGCAACCGCAGTCGCGGTTTTTTGCGCAGCATAAGGAGTACTTTTTCTAGAACCTTTAAATCCCTGACCTCCCGCACTGCCCCAGGCAATGGTGTTACCATTCAGGTCAGTTATATTAACAATTGTATTGTTGAAAGTAGACTGAATATGTGCAATCCCGTGTGGTATATTTTTTCTTTCCTTGCTCTTTACTCTTCTTTTTACAGTAGCTTTTTTAGCCAAATTAACCTCCCGAAAATCTTATTACGTCTGACTTTTCCTCATACCGACACCTCTTTTTCTGCCTTTCCTGGTCCTCGCATTGGTATGAGTTCTTTGACCCCTTACAGGCAGACTCCTCTTATGCCTGATACCCTTATAAGAGTTTATCTCAATCAGCCTTTTTATATTCTGTGTTACTTCTCTTCTAAGATCCCCCTCAATAGTACAGTTGTTTTCTATATATTCCCTTATCTTTACCAGTTCATCTTCACTAAGATCCTTGGTTTTTATGCTCTTCTTTATATTCAGTGCATCTAATACTGATTCTGCTGTTGATCTCCCAATACCATAAATATAAGTCAGAGATATAGATATATGTTTATCATTTGGAATATCAACACCCGAAATCCTTACCAATTGAAAACCTCCTTAACCCTGTCTCTGCTTATGACGGGGGTTCTTACAAATAATAATAACTTTACCTTTTCTTTTTATAACCTTACAACTTTTACATATTCTCTTTACTGACGGTTTAACCTTCATTTTCGTTCCTTCTCCCCATTAGAATACAATTACTTTTTTCTAAAAGTAATCCTTCCTCTGCTTAAGTCATAAGGTGATATCTCAACTTTGACTGTATCGCCAGGCAAGATCTTAATATAATGCATACGCATCTTTCCCGAGATATGAGCCAATATCTTATGACCATTATCAAGCTCCACCCTAAACATAGCATTTGGCAGTGCTTCTAAAATAGTTCCTTCAGCTTCTATTATTCCTTCTTTTTTTGAGATCTTTAACCTCCGGATTCTAATACTTTTAAATTAAAAATAACGCAAATACGTAGGTTATCAAAAAAATTTTAGTATGTCTATAACATTTTATTATAATCATCAGATTCTGGTTAATATCAAAGGGCTGTCTTCTAAAACTGCTACTGAATCCTCAAAATGACAGGAAAGCTTCCTGTCTCTTGTGACAACAGTCCACTGGTCACTTAGTATCACGACATCACTGCTTCCCTGGTTAACCATAGGCTCTATAGCCAAAACCATTCCTTTTTTTAAAACCGGTCCCTGTCCAGGAGGACCGTAATTTAAAATCTGCGGATCTTCATGCATATTTCTTCCGATTCCGTGACCGACAAAATCCTTAACAACTGAAAAACCATCCTTTAGTGCTCTATTTTCAATCTCATTGGATATATCTGATAATCTGTTTCCAATAATGCACTTTTTTATACTTTTATTAAGCGCATCTCTGGTGGCATTACATAACCTTTCAGCAGTCTTACTTACATTTCCAACCATGAAAGTTCTTGCGGCATCTCCATAAAAACCATTTATTTTTACTCCTACGTCTACAGAGACCAGATCTCCGTCTTTTATCACCCGCTTGCCGGGAATCCCGTGAACCACTTCTTCGTTAACCGATATACATACACTACTGGGAAAAGGCCTATTGCTTATATTGCCCATATAACCCTTAAAGGCAGGAATCGCTTTTTCACTGAAAATAATATCTTCAGCTATTGTATCTATATAATCCGTTATGATACCAGGTTTTATGACTTCTTCTACTTTATTCAAAACCTTGGCTACTATACTGCCGGCTTTATGCATCAATTTGATTTCAGCATCTGACTTGCATATAATCATAGAGATTCTAATATCCTTTCAGTTATTTCTTTTTTAGTCCCGGAACCATTAACATTTATCAGCAGTCCTTTTTCAGCATAAAATTCAGCTAACGGCCCGGTTTCTTCTTCATATACTTCCAGCCTTCGCTTTATAACTTCCCCATCATCATCTTTTCTTTTCACTAATTTCCCCCCGCATTTAGGACATCTTCCATCATGTCCATTTCCGTTCTCACTAAAAATACTTTTACATACACTGCATGTCCTTCTATTGCTCAGCCTTTCTATAACTTCATTTTTATCTACCACTATATTTATTACCTTATCCAATTTAATCCCAATCTGGTCAAGAACACTTGAAAACATTTTTGCCTGTTTTAAATTCCTGGGAAAACCATCTATTATAAATCCATCTTTAGTCCTGCTATTTCCTATTATTTTCTTCATCATTTTAATTATTATCTTATCCGGGACTAATTTTCCACTCTCAACAAATCTAACCGCCTTTTTTCCTAATTCTGATCCTTTTTTTATTTCATCCCTGAGAATATCTCCAGTTGAAATATGAGGTATATCAAAATTCTCAGAAATCGCTTTTGCCTGAGTCCCTTTACCAGCTCCAGGAGCGCCCAGTATAACTAAGTTCATTTTAGGAACCCCTCGTAATCTCTCATAGTTAGCTGTGACTCAAGCTGCCTCATGGTGTCCAGAGCAACACCTACAGCTATAAGTATAGATGTTCCCCCAAATCTAAAAGGTAACCCAAGGTAATTAATCAATAGTTCAGGAAGAAGGGCGACTATTGCTAAAAATATGGCACCTGGTAATGTGATCCTGTTCAATACATTGGTTAAGTAATCTGCAGTGTTTTTCCCTGGTCTCAGTCCAGGTATAAATCCGCCGTACCTTCTCAGACTGTCTGCAGTATCCAGCGGATTGAAAGTAATATAAGTATAAAAATAAGCAAATATGATGATGAGCAAAGTATAGGTAATAGCATAAATAGGATTAATCCTTCCTTCTACAGTCGGGCTTAACAAATCAGCAAATGATTGGACCCATCTATAAGGAATGAACTGCGCAATGGTTGTCGGGAAAAGTACGACCGCTATGGCAAGGATTATAGGCATCACTCCAGATTGATTGACTTTAAGTGGTATATAGGTGCTCTGACCTCCAAATACTTTTCTCCCCACAATTCTTTTAGCATACTGGACAGGTATTCTTCTCTCTCCCTGCTGTACAAGTATTATAGCTATAATAATACCGATAGAAAATACTGCAAAAAGCGCCAGGAAGAAGTAATTAGTGCCCCGCAGTTGAAATAGACTTATAAACTGGCCGGGCATTCTGGAAACGATATTAGCAAATATTATCAGCGAGATCCCGTTTCCTATTCCGTGGATATTTATTAATTCACCCAGCCACATTATTAAAGTGGTGCCGGCAACCAGTGTAATTATGATCATTGAAACATTCATAAAATTAAAATTTTCAATAGCACCATAATTTTTGAAGAAAAAGACCATTGCAGTGGACTGGATAAGTGCTAGACCTACAGTCATATATCTTGCTATTTGATTTACCTTCCTCTGCCCAGCTTCCCCTTCCTTCGATAACTGCTCCAGCTTGGGAATTATTACTCTGAGCAGCTGCAGTATTATAGTAGCAGTTATATAGGGCATGATACCCAGAGTGAATACAGCAAAATTACCCAGAGCTCCACCGGTAAAGAGGTCCATCATTCCCATTATCCCGGTTTCAACTTGCGCCAGTATCTTACTGGCATCTACTCCTGGAATAGTTATATTTGCTCCGAACCTATAAATAGCCAGAATACCAATAGTGAACAGTATTCTATTCCTGATTTCACTAATCCTGAAAGCATTTAAAATAGCCCGGAACACTAAATCACCTCTGCTTTCCCGCCAGCTTTCTTGATCTTAGCCTCTGCATTTTTACTAAAATAATCAGCCTTAACAGTTATTTTTTTGGTAAGCTTTCCATTACCCAGTATTTTTACTGCTCCTAACTTTTTCATAATCAGACCGTTTTTCTCTAAGAGCTTATAGTCTACAACACTATCATCTTTAAACTTTTCCAGCTGCCAGACATTGACTATATTTTTTATTTTTTTTCTGGTGTTCTTAAAACCTCTAAGATAGGGCAATCTCCTTTGGAGCGGCATCTGTCCGCCTTCAAAACCTACTCTGGTTTTTCCGCCCGACCGGGACAGCTGCCCTTTCGTACCCCTTCCGCTGGTAGTCCCGTGACCGGAAGCATTTCCTCTGCCTAATCTTTTTCTTTTTTTTACTGATTTAGGAGATTTAATATCACTAAGTTTTATCATTTTCTCTTTCTTATTTTATAAATCTATAATCAAGATTTTAATTACTCCGCCTTTTCTTTCTTCTTTCGAATATTTGCAGCCTGATCCGGCATCTTAAGCATCTTCAGACCGCTAACGGTAGCATTGACTATATTTAAAGCATTAGCGCTTCCCAATGACTTGGTAAGAATATCCTTTACACCAGCCAATTCCATTATTATTCTTACCGGACCACCTGCAATCACTCCTTTACCGTGTGAGGCAGGCTTCATGAAAACATGGCCTGCTCCAAACCTGCCATCAACTGCATAGGGTATTGTTCCATCAGTCAGGGGTACTTTAAACATGTTCTTTTTTGCTTTATTAATGCCTTTCTGTATTGCTGTAGAAACCTCATTAGCTTTGCCAAAACCAACACCGACCATACCTTTCATATCACCAACTGCTACCAAAGCACTGAAACTAAACCTTCTACCGCCTTTTACTACTTTTGCCACTCTATTTATTTTTACGACCTTTTCACTTAATTCCTTATCTTTAGAAATATTAGCCACCAAACATCCTCCTTAGAAACAGAGTTAAAATTTTAATCCACCCTTTCTCGCCCCTTCTGCCAGAGCTTTTACTCTTCCGTGGTACTTGTAGCCACTTCTATCAAAAACTACTTCACTTATATTTTTTTTCTTTGCTTTAAAAGCCAAAGCCTCTCCGGCTTTAAAGCTGATATCTATCTTACCTTTATCTTTGTCTTTCATTTTAATATTACTGCTTGAAATGCCAGCTAATATGGTACCGGTTTTATCATCTTGTATCTGACCATAAATATGTTTGTTGCTCCGGTAAACACTTAGCCTTGGGCAATTACTGCTTTTCCTAACTTTGTATCTGCTTCTTATTTTTCTTTTTAAGCCTCTGTTCTTCTTTTCTATTTTACTTTTCATATGATCTCCTGTGCGAAATTAACTACCGCCTGTTTTCGAAGCACCAACAGAACCGGTAGCAGTAATAGCCGCTTTACCTACCTTTCTTCTAATAATCTCATCTTCATATTTTATACCTTTGCCTTTATAAGGCTCAGGTTTTCTTATTGCTCTTATCTTGGCAGCCGTTTCTCCAACAACCTGCTTTTCTATTCCTCTTACTATAATAGTGGTATTATCAGGAACATCGAAAGATATACCTTCAGGTGGATCGACCGTCACAGGAGCAGAAAACCCTGCTAGTATATCCAGACTATCTCCTTTCTTGCTGACTCTATAACCTACACCAACTATTTTCAGGGTCTTGCTGAAACCTCTACTTACACCCATGACCATATTATTGATTAAGCTCCTGTAAAGACCGTATTTAGCTCTATTTTCCTTGCTGTTTGAAACTGGTATAACAGTCAGTATGCTGTCTTCAATTTTTAATTTAACGGAATATTTATCAAATTTTTGCGACAGCTCTCCAAGTTTTCCTTTTGCACTGACATTATCCTTATTTATTTTAATCCCCACCCCGTCTGGTATGTTAATAGGCATTTTTCCTATTCTTGACACTTAAAAATCATCCTTTCATTTCTTACTACCATATAGAACATAAAACTTCGCCACCGATACCCAGCTTCTTAGCGCCTGCACCTGTGATCACACCTTTTGATGTAGATATTATAACTGTCCCCAAACCTCCAAGAACTCTGGGAATCTCATCCTTTTTTACATAGACTCTCAATCCCGGTTTGCTTACTCTCTTAATTCCGGTTATGGTACTATTTTTATCTTTATTATATTTCAGATATACTCTTATTATCCCGCTTATGTTCTCATCCTTATATATCTCATAGCTCTGTATGTAACCTTCTTCATTTAGTATACTTGCTATCTCTGCTTTTAATTTTGAATAAGGTATGTTTACATAATCCATATTAGCAATACAGCCGTTTCTTATTCTGGTTAGCATATCTGAAATAGGATCGGTAACTACCGACATAAATCCTCCTTTTACCAACTGGACTTGGTCAGTCCAGGAATTTTTCCTTCATGAGCCATCTCTCTAAGACAGATCCTGCACAGCCCGAACTTTCTAAAATAGCTCCTGCTTCTGCCGCATCTAAAACACCTGTTATAACTTCTTGTCTTATATTTAGGCTCTCTTTTTTGTTTTTCTAAAAGTCCTTTCCTTGCCAATAAATTTCTCCTTTTTTCATCAGGCTTCTTATTTCTTAAACGGAAACCCAAACTCCTCTAATAAAATCAGTGCCTTATCATCACTTTTTGCATTTGTATTAACTGTAATATTCATACCTTTTACACTTAAAACACTATCATATTCCACTTCCGGGAAAACTAGCTGTTCTTTTATGCCAATGGTATAATTTCCAGAGCCGTCAAAACTTTTTTTTGAAAGACCCCTAAAATCTCTGATCCTTGGAATCGCTATACTTAGCAGCCTGTCCAGGAATTCATACATCCTGCTGCCTCTTAAAGTGACCATGCAACCGATGGGATTACCCTGTCTTACCTTAAATCCTGCAATTGATTTCTTAGCCTTGGTTATAACAGGTTTCTGGCCTGTGATCATAGCCAGATCCTGACTGGCTGATTCCAATTCTTTAATATTCTGTGTCGCCGAGCCTACTCCCATATTTACCACAATTTTTTCTATCTTTGGTACTTCCATCACATTTTTATATTCATGCTCTTTCAGCATTTTGGGAACTATTTCTTTTTTATATTTTTCCTTTAACCTCGGTTCCATTGATTTACCTCAAACATCTTTCCCTTAAATCTGCTGACCGCACTTTTTACATATTCTTGCTTTTTCACCAGAATCTTTGATCTTAAAACCGATTCTTACCTGTTTACCACAGCTGGGACAGATCAATTGAACGTTTGAAATTCTGATAGGTCCTTCCTTTTTAATAATGCCGCCCGGTTTGTTCTGATCCTTTCGCCTGGTGTGCTTTTTTACAATATTTATACCTTCCACATACAATCTGCTGTTCGTGGACTCTATTCTCAGGACTTTCCCAGTTTTTCCTCTGTCTTTTCCTTTTATTATTTTAACCTTGTCATTTTTCTTTATTTTCAACATTTTTATACTCCCGGTAACACTATACTACTTCTGGTGAAAGCGAAATAATCTTCATAAAATTTTTTTCTCTAAGTTCCCTGGCAACCGGACCGAATATTCTGGTCCCTCTTGGGTTATTCTGCGTATCTATAATAACTGCAGCATTATCATCAAACCTTATATATGAACCATCAGCTCTTCTGAATGTTTTTTTAGATCTTACCAGCACCGCCTTTACCACATCGCTCTTCTTTACTACTCCTCCAGGATTCGCTTCCTTTACAGCAGCAACAAAAATATCTCCTATACGTGCATATCTCTTTCTTGTTCCGCCTAAAATCTTTATACACTTTATCTCTCTGGCACCGGTATTATCAGCAACTTTTACTTTACTTTCTGCTTGAATCATTTTTAAAACCTTATCTATTCCGCCTTTCTGAGTACCTCAACCAACCTCCATCTTTTGGTCTTACTGAAAGGCCTAATTTCCGAAATTTTTACCACATCACCTATCTTGCTGCTCTGCTCAGGATCATGTACTTTAAATTTCCTTATTTTCTTTAAAATCTTTTTATATAAAGGGTGCTTATAGTGCGACTCAACAGCAACAACAACAGTTTTATTCATCTTGTCGCTTACCACAGTCCCTATTCTTATTTTTACCTTTCCTCTTTCCAAGAAACCTCCTATTTCTTTTTACTTTCTTTCTTACTTTTTTGATCGGTACTTATTTTAAGCTCTTTCTCCCTAAGCACGGTTTTTATTCTGGCAATATCTCTTCTTAAATTTCGTATCTTCAATGGATCCTCCAATTGCCCTGTCGATTTTTGAAACTTTAGGTTAAAAAGGCTCTTTTTTGTTTCTAACAGCTTTGTTTCCAGCTCTTCTTTGGTTTGTTCTTTTAATTCAATAACTTTCATATTTTACCTTATAATTCCTCATATACAAATTTAGCTTTAATAGAAAGTTTATTTGCAGCTAGCCCTATTGCTTCCTTTGCAACCTCCATACTGACACCAGAGATCTCGAATAAGATTTTACCAGGTTTGACCACTGCCACCCAATTCTCAGGTGCACCTTTTCCTCCACCCATACGTGTCTCTGCCGGTTTCTTGGTCACAGGCTTGTGAGGAAAAACATTTATCCATACCTTTCCCCCTCTTTTTATATGTCTGGTTAGAGCTACTCTTGCGGCTTCTATCTGCCTGCTTGTCAACCATCCACTCTCCAGTGCCTGTAATCCATATTCCCCAAAGGACAGCTTGGTGCCTCCTTTGGCTGTACCTTTCATTCTTCCTCTTTGTACTTTTCTATGCTTTACACGTTTTGGTAATAACATTGCTACCATAAATATCTCCTAAACTGAAACTCCTTTTTCATTCTTCTTTTTTTTAGCCCGCTTTTCTTCTTTTTTTAAATCACCTTCGTCAAGTATTACATCTCCTAAATATATCCAAACCTTTACTCCGATTTTTCCAAAAGTTGTATTTGCTTCTGCAAACCCATAATCAATATCAGCTCTAAGGGTGTGCAGAGGAACTCTTCCTTCCCTGTACCATTCAGTCCTTGCCATTTCAGCTCCGCCTAATCTGCCTGAACATTGTACTTTTATTCCTTTTGCCCTCGCTTTCATAGATAATGAAACTGCTTTTTTCATAGCTTTTCTAAAACTGGCTCTTCCTAGTAATTGTGAGGCAATTCCTTCAGCTACTAATTTGGCAACAAGTTCGGGTTTCTTTATCTCTATTATGTTAAGCTGTATGATACTTCCGGTTTGCTTCTCTATAATATCCCTGATATCATTGATGTTTGCTCCTCTTCTTCCTATGACAATGCCAGGTTTGGAAGTATGTACGTCAACCTTTACTTCTTCTTCCGTTCTTTCGATCTCGATCTTTGAGACCCCGGCATTTCCCAACTGGTCTTCGATTATTTTCCTTAAAATTATGTCCTCTTTTAATAGTTTGGCATAATCCTTTAATGCAAACCATCTGGATTGCCACCCTTTATTGATCCCGAGCCTAAGCCCATTTGGGTTGACCTTCTGTCCCATTTTCTAAGCCTCCTCTTCTTTCCCATTAGAGACATAAACTGCCAGGTGAGAAGTTCTCTTTCTGATTCTGGTAGCTCTTCCTCTAGCTCTTGGTTTAATTCTCTTTAAAATCGGCCCTTCATTTACCAATATTTTAGAAATAAATAAATCTTCTTCTTTCATTTTATGATTTTCAGTTGCATTGGCCACCGCACTCTGTATAGCCTTCTTTACTATGGACGCTGCCTTTTTGGGTGTTAAAGATAATATATCAACCGCATCTTCTATATTCTTTGACTTTATCATATCCACCACATATTTTATTTTTCTCGGCGACATCCTTATATATTTCTCAACAGCTTTGGCTTCCAAAACCTTAAAACTCCCTTCTTAAAACCCTGAACTACTCTTTTGGCTTTACTGTAGCCACCCTTTCACTCTTCCCCTTATAAACATGAGGTCTTATGGACCTGGTCGGTGTAAACTCTCCAAGTTTATGACCAACCATAGCTTCTGATATAAAAATAGGCACATGCCTCCTGCCGTCATGGATGGCTATGGTATGCCCTACCATCTCAGGGAAAATAGTCGAACTTCTTGACCAGGTCTTTATAATTTTTTTCTCTCCCTTTTCGTTTAGATCATTTATCCTTTTTAACAGTTTTGTTTCAATAAAAGGTCCTTTTTTTAAAGACCTTGACATGCTGTTCCTCCTTCAAATGCAGGCATTTATATAATTACTTACTCCTTCTTCTGACTATGTATTTATCAGTTTTACTTTTTTTCTTCCTCGTCCTATAACCCAGAGTGGGCTTACCCCAGGGAGTAACAGGATTTCTCCCGGCGGTTTTGTTCTTTCCCTCGCCTCCGCCGTGGGGATGATCGATAGGGTTCATAGCTGTTCCCCTGACAGTCGGCCTTATTCCCAGCCATCTTTTCCTTCCTGCTTTCCCCAGCCGAATTATTTCATGAGTCGTATTACCGATCTGCCCTATACAGGCCTTGCAATTCAAATCCACAAGTCTTACTTCACCTGAAGGTAACTTTATATTGGCATATCTGCCCTCTTTTGCCAGAAGCTGGGCATATCCACCGGCGGACCTGACCAATTCCGAACCTTTACCCTGCTTGAGCTCTATATTGTGAATAATCGTTCCAACCGGTATATTTTTTAAAGGAAGTGAATTACCCACTTTTATATCAACCTTTTCACCCGACATCACGGTATCTCCTATTTTTAATTTGAGAGGTGCTATTATATAGCTTTTTCCTCCATCCTTATACTTCAGGAGAGCAATTCTTGCACTTCTGTTGGGATCATATTCAATTGCTACAACCTTTGCCGGGACATCATCCTTTAATCTTTTAAAATCTATGACCCTGTATAATCTTTTATGACCTCCACCACTGTGCCTTCTGGTGATCTTCCCGTCGTTATTTCTCCCTGCATTCTTCTTTAAAGGTCTGGTCAGCGATTTTTCAGGCTTTTTCTTGGTCAAGACCGAAAAATCGGCTACTGTTGCCGATCTCCTTCCGGGTGTCGTAGGTTTGTATTTTTTAATAGCCAATTATCTTCCTCCAGACTAAATCAGACCGATTCAAAAAAATCAATTTTATCTTTTTTGCTCAAAGTCACTACGGCTCTTTTCTTACGAGAACTAGTCCCAAGTGACTTCCCCAATCTCTTGGGTTTTGACTTAATATTCATAGTACTTATTTTTAAAACCTTGACCTTAAATATATCTTCAATTGCTCTTTTTATCTCACTTTTTTTTGCTCTTATATCAACAAAAAAAGAATATCTTTTATTCTGGACCGCAGCATAACTTTTCTCAGATACCACCGGAGAAAGAATTATATCTCTACTGTCTTCCATTTTTCATCCTCTCAGTAAAACTTTTAAGTGAACCTCTGGTAAATACCAGATAATCTGCTGCAAGCATCATATAGGCATTCAGCCCCTTTGCACTTTCCACCATAACATTACTTATATTCCTGAACGATTTAACCTCATCATCATTTAAATCCTCAAAAACTATAAGCACTTTTTCACTATCCAATTTAAGTTTTTTTAATATCCCTGCCGCCTTTTTGGTTTCCGGTTTCTTAAAACTTAGCTTATCGATCACTATGATCTTCTTATTTTCAAATTTATCCGAAAAAGCAATCAATTTTGACTTTTTCATCACTTTTTTATTTAACTTAAAACTATAATCCCTCGGTGTAGGCCCGAATGTTACTCCTCCGCCTTTCCATATTGGAGAACGGTTAGATCCTGCCCTTGCGTTTCCGGTTCCCTTCTGCCTCCAAGGTTTCTTACCTCCACCACTTACTTCACCTCTGTTTTTAGTCTTATGCGTCCCAGATCTTACCGCCGCAAGGTACCTTTTTACTTCCTGATACAGGATCTCGGAATTTACTTTCTGATTTACTATCTCATCAGATATATTTACTTTTTCTATCCTTTTGCCGTCTGAACCTACAACACTCAGGCTGGCCATTACATTCTCCCTTATACCTATAATTACTGAATCTTTCTTAAAAAAACCAGACTGCCTTTTGCACCCGGTACACTTCCCTTGACCAGGATCAAATTCTGGTCTTCAATAATATCAACTATTTCTGAATTTGGGACGGTAACCTTCCTATTACCCATTCTTCCAGGCATTTTTTTACCCTTCAATACTCTTGAAGGGGTAGCACACATTCCTATTGAACCGGGTATTCTGTGTGAATGAGAACCGTGAGTCATTCTTCCCCTATGGAATCCATGCCTTTTTATGACCCCTGCAAAACCCTTACCTTTGCTGTTACCGGTTATTTTTACCCTGTCTCCTACCCTAAAAATTTTAACATCCACACTGTCTCCAGGTTTATATTCTTTATCAAATTTATCTACTCTTATCTCCTTAAGGTATTTCTTCAAATCCAATTTATTTTTTTTAAATTCACCACTGTGCGGCTTGGCTTTTTTCTTTTCATCAGTCTTTCCAAAACCGACCTTAAGGGCATTGTATCCATACTTTTTACTGTCTTTTACCTGTACCACTACACATGGTTCAGCTTCAATGGCTGTAACATACAGAGCATTGCCGCTCTCATTGAAAATCTGCGTGCACCCTATCTTTTTTCCATATATTGCATTAACCATATTTACATCACTTTCCAGGTAACATCCTCCATTTAAGACTTTATTTCTATACCCACACCAGCCGGCAGATTAAGCCTCATCAGTAAATCTACCGTTTTCGGTGTTGGATCAATAATATCTATAAGCCTCTTATGAGTCCTTATTTCAAAATGTTCCCTTGAATCCTTATCCGCATGAGGAGACCTTATTACACAATAAACATTTTTTTTATTCGGCAGTGGAATGGGGCCGGAAACTTTTGCCCCTGAATTTTCAACGGTCTCCACTATTTTTTTTGCCGAACGGTCTATTACCTCATGATCATATGATTTTAATTTAATTCTAATTTTTTGACCTAATTTACCAGCTGTCAATCAAAATCCTCCTACTTAATTATCTTGGTAACACTACCAGCGCCAATTGTCCTTCCGCCTTCACGGATAGCAAACCTCTGCCCTTCTTCCATGGCTATTGGGGATATCAGTGTCGCCTCCATCTCGGTGTTATCTC